>VYKR01000003.1_pt1 | contig 98980 bp, 52 predicted proteins | sample 5109561 | NCBI WGS metagenome assembly VYKR01 (sample SAMN12291799, study PRJNA351875) | freshwater metagenome | isolation source: freshwater lake | place: USA: Michigan, Ford Lake | collected 2015-08-15
GATGATTTCCTGACCTAAGATCACATTTTATTCTTTTTTCCACTTCAATCTAAGAATTGAGAAAAAAGCAAAACCTTATATTATACCATAAAAAAATTATGCAAGAGGTCTAATGAATCGGGAGATTTAAAAGCACAAATAGAAGCTTATTATGACTATACAGGATACTATCCAGAATCAGTTCATGTGGACAAAATTTATCGAACCAGAGAAAACCGAGCTTGGTGTAAAGAAAGGGGAATCAGAATCAGTGGTACCCCATTAGGAAGACCAGCCAAAAATGTTAGTAAAGAACAAAAGAAACAAGCTACTGATGATGAGAGGATTCGGAATTGTATAGAGGGCAAATTTGGACAAGGGAAAAGAAGATTTAGCTTAGGTAAAGTGATGGCTAAACTTCCTCATACTTCCTTTTCAGCGATTGCTATTACTTTTTTAGTCATGAATCTTTCTAACCTGTTGAGGCAGGTTTTTTGGGCTTTTTTATGTCTGAAATGGAAAAACAGCACTTTTTCTCGGTCAATGATTAGGATAAGTTATAATTTAAAAATTAATCAACAACTAAAGCTTATGCTTGTAGCTAAGTGAAATCATTGATTAAGAGACCTGTACTTTTCAATGACTTTTTCAGCAAACCCTACATATATACCACAATAGCCGAAAACCCTTATCCATCAATGGATACACCCCTTAACTTTTTAACGTACCCATGTAATTTGTAATATTTATTAATGGACAAGAATTCTCTGTATTAGAAGAGACAAAATAGCTAGGCGACCAGATCGCGTCTTTCCCGAACTGTTTGACATATTCTGAGTCCAAGGCTAGAACCGATACAGACCGATTCTAGCTTACTGCATGAAAGCGAGATACCGTCACCGAATCTATCCGAACGACCAACAGCAAGAGGGTTTAGCCAAGCTGTTCGGAAGCGTTCGTTCGGTCGCGAACAAGTGATCGGATCGCTTTCTTTTTCGAGGTTAACCACGATAGCCAAGCGCGGGCGGGGCGATCGTAAAAGGTAAAAATATCCCCGTAGGCGACCATTGCGTCCCGGTGGTGTAACCAATGACGTTCTGGGGTGGTGATGTATAGGCGATCGCAAATCCGCGCAATCGGTTCTGGGGTCTTCCATTCTAAAATCGAAACGTGCCGCCAGATAACGTGTAATTCCCCTAAAATTAAGCCGATAACCGTTCCGAAGGGCGATATTTTCCAGAACCACGGAATAAAGATAAAGTAGGGGAGCGCGCCGAGAAAGCCATCGAATAAAACTAGCGGATTTCGATTTAACACCGCGTAATGAAAAAAGTTCCGATTTTTGCCGTGGTGTACCGCAGCGTGAAACTTCCCGAAAACGTGTTCTGGAACATGGTAGAGAAACGTAGAAATTAAATCACCGAGTAGCAAGAGCGCTAGGGTGATCAGGATGGCTTTTAGTATAAGTAGTATCAAAATTTTCCCCTTAATTTTTCCGCTCGATCGTGTTTTGCAATTTACTATAAAAGAGAAAGTTAAATTTTTCTTTATGATTAAGTTAATTTTTAAAATCACGCCTTATGTGAGTTGCCCAAAGGGTTGAACAGGAGTCTGCTCAAAGGATGGACACAAAGTCCCTCAACTTTCTTTCTGAGCAATCGCTCCAAGTTGCGTCCTGTATTCTGCACCTCATTGAAAACCCCCTCAATCCGTTCTCGAAAATGTTGAAGAAGTCGCTCAAAGACGGGAGAAGTTTGTTGATGTTGATTGACTCTCTTAGCTGTAGAGACTCGATTACCTGTGGTTCTTGATATCTCAGTCTGCCAATCAGTACCAATAAACCCCTTGTCGGCTAGGATATTGTTGCTTTGAATGAACTGCAATACGGATTCTGCTGCGGGAGCGTTCGGGGAATAAACCAAAAGGTCAATATTTCACTATCACTGAAACTAGGCTCAAGTCCAGGTAGCATGGGAGTCAAGCGATATCCCTGTTCTTGATACCAGTCATCCACCAGGACATAAATAATAGTCAAGAGGGTGGGAGCATCTATCCTATTCATGGGAGGCCTCATGCTTTGGAGTGATTACCTTTATCGTGATGCCTCCCTTTGATTTTACAAACCTCTCTATCTCGCATCAGCCGTAATTCCTAATTTATAATTCCTAATTCCCACTGCTGCCGGCTGCTCAAGGTTCATAATTAAAGAAACATCTTTACTGATAGCCAGTTAATTTTTATGAAAACTGTTGCCGATACGGACTTGCAAAGGCTAGAAGACTTAATTATCAACGGACAAAAAGCGATCGAAACTCGTTTCACGGCGATCGAGACTCGTTTCACGGCGATCGAGAATAGTATCGTCGAAATTAAAGCTGATATTGGCGAAATTAAAGCTGATATTAAGGAAATCAAGCAAGATGTTAAATCCCTAGAGATAGGACAGGCAAAATTAACCGAAAGAGTCGAAGGGATGGATAATCGCCTCAAAATAGTGGAGGGCAGTCAAAAAAATCAAATTTGGGCATTAATAACCATTTTAGGCGGTTCACTGATTACCGCTTCCGTCGGTTTGCTGATCGCTATTTTGCGCTTTGTCTTTTTTAAGTGAAAAATTATCTTTATGGATGAAACTAAAACTGGAATAAATCAAGAAATCGACCTAGAAACCGAAAAAATTGAGCCATCAGCCTCGGTCATGGAAAGATACGCCCAAATTCACTTAAAAAGTGAGGGCGAGAAATTGGTGCTAATTTTACCCAAAACCGGTGCCGGGGAGACAAGTCAGGATTGGACAGATATCTTGACAGGATTGAAATATTATCTCCGTAATAGCGGTCAAAACTGCCCAGCTAGAACACCAGTACACCTACGGGCGAGCGATCGCCTGATGGATACGCGGCAACTACAAGCGATCGCCACAATTTTAGACAGCGCCGAATTACCCCTACATACCATCCAAACCCAAAGAAGACAAACCGCAGTGGCAGCGGCAACTATGGGTTACAATGTCGAACAAATGCGAGCGAATGCCACGGTTTTCGGGGACGAGCAACCGCTGCCATCCCTCCTCGCCGAACCTTTGTACTTAAAAACCACCCTGCGATCGGGTGTAGAAATCCGTCACCCGGGTACAGTTATAGTCATGGGCGATATCAACCCCGGCGGATCGATCGTCGCTGATGGCGATATATTAGTTTGGGGGAGTTTACGCGGTGTGGCCCATGCGGGATTCCGCGGCGATCGAGCAGCGGTAATTATGGCCCTGCGAATCGATTTAACTCAACTGAGGATCGCGGAATTAGTGGCACGGGCCCCGGCTTTAAAAAGCGATCGCATGGAACCAGAAATCGCCTGTATCAGCGAAGGAGGAATCCGCATCATTGGGGCTTATAATTTTTCCAGAACCTACACCTTTAAAGATCAAGTGGGATGGGTCGAAAAAAAGTGACCAGTGACCAGTAAACAGTGATCAGTGACCAGTGATCAGTAAACAGTGATTCAGTGACTGGTAAAAATAGCGATTAACTGCGTTGAAATGAAAAACTCTATCAAACCAATAACTGATAACTGATAACTGATAACTGATGACTGATAACTGATAACTAATAACTAATAACTGATATAAATTATGGCTCGTGTAATTGTGGTGACATCGGGAAAGGGAGGAGTCGGTAAAACGACAGTAACGGCGAACTTAGGTTCAGCTTTATCTCAATTAGGCTGTCGAGTCGCCCTTGTCGATGCCGATTTCGGACTAAGAAATCTCGATTTATTGTTAGGATTAGAACAGCGTATCGTTTATACTGCCCTCGATGTGGTGGCGGGAGATTGTAGCCTTGACAAAGCTTTAGTTAAGGATAAAAGACAGGAAAATCTGGTTTTATTACCAGCAGCACAAAATCGCACTAAAGAGGCGATTACTGCCGATCAAATGAAGGATTTAGTCGCCCAATTGTCAAAAAGTTACGACTATGTATTGATTGATTGCCCGGCAGGAATTGAAATGGGTTTTCGCAATGCGATCGCTGCTGCCCAGGAAGCGATCATCGTTACTACCCCAGAAATGTCGGCGGTGAGAGATGCTGATCGCGTGGTGGGATTACTAGAAAGCGAGGATATTAAGAGTATCCGTCTGATTGTCAACCGGCTGCGGCCAGAAATGATCCAACTTAACCAGATGATCAGCGTCGAGGACATTCTCGACTTATTGGTAATTCCCCTGTTAGGGATTATTCCCGACGATCAAAGAATTATTATTTCCAGTAATAAAGGGGAACCATTAGTATTAGAGGAGAAGACCTCTCTCCCCTCCATGGCCTTTAGAAACATTGCCCAGCGTTTACAGGGTCGCGATGTGCCGTTTCTAGATTTAATGGCCGGTCAAGAAGGTTTTCTTACTCGTCTGCGTCGTCGCTTGTTTGGGCCTTAAACTCTCTCATCTCAATCCCTTAACCTACTATGAATGACCTGATCGATAAACTTCTAGCATGGCGCGGTTCGGGCAAAAGTGGCGACCAAGCTAAAAAACGCTTAAAACTTATTCTGGCCCATGATCGCGCCGATCTTAGTCCCGAAATTCTCAATATGATGCGTCAAGAAATCTTAGAAGTGGTCAGTCGTTATCTTGATATCGACACCGAGGAAACCGAGTTGCTCCTAGAAAGTGACCAACGAACTACAGCCCTGATTGCTAATTTTCCGATTCGTCGCATCAAACGCCGTCCTTTAACCGAGAAATTGCCATGAAAACTCAACCGATCGAGCTTTGGCTTAGTCTAGCGGTCAGTCCCTTTCTTTTATCCTATCTGGCCTTGCGTTCCCTCAATCATTGGTTAATTGAATTGGGCCGGGAAAGTGAGGAATTGTTTCGCGGCGATCGCTTGCCCCTTCTCAATATTCCCGATCAGTTACCGGTCAACAGTGACCAATAATCCAAGAAAAAAATCCTTTTGCCCCCTGAAAAGAGGCAATAATAGTGAAATTTTTGTTAAAAATCGGAAAAAATGTGATTCTTTGGCATATAATCTCATTTTTGACCAACCCTAAAGAACTAATCCCGATCTATCAGTGATCAGTGATCAGTTATTGGTTTGATAGAGTTTTTCATTTCAAGGCAGTTAATCCCTATTTTCACTGATTACTGTTTACTGATTACTGTTTACTGTTTACTGATTACTGATTACTGTTTACTGTTTACTGATTACTGATTACTGAAATTATGAGCGTCCTTGTCCCCTCAACCGAAACCGAACAGGATATTTTCAGCACTTCCAACCTGTTTCTGCAGCAAAGACTGAAATTAATCGAAGATTTATGGAAAGAAGTCTTAGTCTCCGAATGTGGTCAAGAATTAGTCGATTTACTGGAATTACTGCGCCATCTCTGTTCTGAGGAAGGACAAGTGACCGATGATAGTCCGGAAGCAATGATCGCCAAAATGATCGAAGACTTGGAACTAGGGGAAGCGATCAAAGTTACCCGCGCTTTTGCCCTCTATTTCCAGTTAATAAATATAATCGAACAACACTACGAACAAAGGGATCAGCAACTACTGCGACGGACGGTGATCGGGGAAGAAAACGAAAGTCCCAAGACAGACCCACCGCAAAAAAGCCTTTTAGCCACCATTGTTGGGGCTGATTGGCTAGAAAAAACCCTGAACGAGTCCGATCACTCCGGCCCAAAATCGGGACTATTTCACTGGTTATTTCCCTATCTCAAACAGGTGAACGTCCCCCCCCAGGAAATCCAGCGTCTTCTCGATCAGTTAGATATTCGTCTGGTTTTCACGGCCCACCCCACAGAAATTGTCCGTCACACCATTCGCATTAAACAGCGCCGCATCTCGGGCATTCTCGAAAAACTCGACCAAGCAGAAGAAATCTTTCGCAGTATGGGGTTAACTAACTCCAGAGAAGCACAAACAGTCACCAAACAGTTAAAAGAAGAAATACGTTTCTGGTGGCGAACAGATGAACTACATCAATTTAAACCCACCGTCGTCGATGAGGTGGATTATGCCCTCCACTACTTCGATGAAGTTCTCTTCGATTCCCTACCCCAGTTAACCCTGCGTCTGCAGCAAAGCCTACAATCCTCCTTTCCCCGTTTACAAGCGCCGAAAAATAACTTCTGTCGCTTCGGTTCTTGGGTGGGGGGGGATCGGGATGGCAATCCCTCCGTTACCCCCGAAGTCACCTGGAAAACCTGCTGTTATCAGCGCAATCTCGTTATTAAAAAATATCTCGATGCTATTCGCGACCTGACCAGTATTTTAAGTGCCTCCCTGCACTGGTGTCACGTCTTGCCGGAGTTGCTGGACTCCCTGGACAGAGATAAACAGCAAATGCCCGAAATCTATAGCCAGTTAGCAATCCGCTACCGTCAGGAACCCTATCGCCTCAAATTGGCCTTTATTCAAAAACGTCTGGAAAATACACGCGATCGCAATAATCGCCTCAATGATCCGGAAGAACGACAATTATTAACTAAACTCAACGAAACCAACATCTATCGCTCCGGTTCCGAGTTTTTAGCCGAATTACAGCTATTACAGCGCAGTCTCTTGCAAACCGGTCTTTCCTGTCAAGAACTCGATCGACTGATCGCCCAAGTGGAGATTTTTGGCTTTGTCCTGACTCAGTTAGATTTTCGGCAAGAATCCACCCGTCACGCCGAATGTATCGAAGAAATCGCCGCCTATCTCGGAGTTTTACCCAAACCCTACGGCCAATTAAGCGAATCAGAAAAAATCGCCTGGTTAGTGGCGGAATTAAAAACCCGTCGGCCGCTAATTCCCCGGGAAATGCCCTTCTCGGAAAGAACCTGCGAAACCATTGAAACCCTGCGAGTTTTAAGAAGTCTGCAAGGGGAATTTGGTCTGGAAATCTGCCAAACCTACATTATCAGCATGACCAACGAGGCCAGCGATGTGCTAGAAGTGCTGTTATTAGCCCAAGAAGCCGGTTTATACGACCCTGCCACTAGCCGCAGTTCCCTCCGCATTGTTCCCCTCTTTGAAACCGTCGATGACCTCAAACACGCCCCCGGCATCATGCAGACTTTGTTTGAATTGCCTCTCTACCGGGCAGCCCTAGCCGGCGGTTACGACCATTTAGGGGCTTTAAACGGGGAGGAAGTGACCCCGGAACCAGCCATCCTCGAACCGGGTAATTTACAGGAGATTATGGTGGGTTACTCCGATAGTAATAAGGATTCCGGCTTTTTAAGCAGTAATTGGGAAATTCATAAGGCCCAGAAGGCTTTACAAAAAACCGCTAAACAATACGGCTTGAATCTACGTCTTTTTCATGGTCGCGGCGGTTCCGTCGGCCGGGGTGGGGGTCCGGCCTACGCCGCTATCCTCGCCCAACCCCGGGGAACGATTAACGGTCGCATTAAAATCACCGAACAAGGCGAGGTTTTAGCCTCGAAATACTCTTTACCAGAATTGGCCTTGTATAACCTCGAAACGGCCGTAACAGCAGTCATACAGGCAAGTTTACTGGGCAGTGGTTTTGATGATCTCGAACCCTGGAATCGCATCATGGAGGAGTTGGCCACCCGTTCACGGCAAACCTATCGCAGTTTGATTTATGAAGAACCGGACTTTTTAGACTTCTTTCTGTCCGTAACTCCCATTCCTGAAATTAGTCTTTTACAGATTAGTTCCCGACCGGCGCGCCGGAAAAGTGGTCAACAGGATTTAAGTACCCTGCGGGCAATTCCTTGGGTATTTAGTTGGACGCAAACCCGTTTTCTTTTACCAGCTTGGTATGGTTTAGGGACAGCTTTGCAGATGTTTCTCGATGATTCTCCTAACCGAAATTTAGAATTGTTGCGCCATTTTTATCACAAGTGGCCCTTCTTCCAGATGGTGATTTCTAAGGCAGAAATGACTCTATCGAAGGTGGATCTACAGATTGCCTATCACTACGTCAGTGAACTTTCTAAGCAGGAAGATCGAGAACGTTTTCAACGTCTGTTTGAAAGGATCAAAGAGGAATATAATCGCACTAGCGAGATTGTTCTCCAGATCACCGGCGAGAAAAATTTATTAGATAATGATCCGAATTTACAGCGCTCGGTGCAGTTACGCAACGGTTCGATCGTTCCCCTCGGTTTCCTACAGGTGTCTCTCCTGAAACGTTTACGTCAATACAATAGTCAAGCTCAATCCGGTGTGATTCATTTCCGCTATTCTAAAGAGGAGTTGTTAAGGGGCGCTTTAATGACGATTAATGGTATTGCCGCAGGGATGAGAAATACCGGTTGATTACAGATAGTTAATGGTAGTTTTCGGGTGGTTATCTTGAAGGTAATCCACCCTATTTTTGTGATTTGTCAACTTTTTGTAGAACTTCTGAGTAACGCACAGAAAACGGGTTTCTCGGAGAAACCCGTTTTCTACTCATGCACTCATGCAAAAAGGGGAATAAATAATCAGTCTTTAATAACCAGATTTAGTATTACTTCCGATTTTATCACTCAATCCAAGCTTTTGGGGGGTTCTATTGGCTAATATTACTATCACTTATTGACTAAAAATGAAGATTTTACCGCTAACAGTTGACAATTGATCATCGACCCCGAAGAGAAGCAATTAAGCTCACTGGTGTGTCGGAAGATTAGAGATTGTGCCAAAATGGAGAAAGTGACCCAAGGATTACAGGTAAATTGTTTAAAAAAGGATCGAGTAACCGTGACTGATACGAACTTAGATATACTATCCCTGACGGATCCAGCGATCGCAGGGATTTTGCAAAAAGAACTGCAACGTCAAAGAGATCACCTAGAATTAATCGCTAGTGAAAACTTTACCTCGGCTGCGGTCATGGCCGCCCAGGGTTCGGTTTTAACCAACAAATACGCGGAAGGACTGCCAAAAAAACGCTACTATGGCGGTTGCGAATACATTGACGAAGCGGAACAATTAGCGATCGAGCGGGTTAAAAGACTATTTGGGGCAAACCACGCTAACGTACAACCCCACTCCGGCGCCCAAGCTAATTTCGCCGTTTTCCTGACCCTCTTGCAGCCCGGCGATACGATTATGGGCATGGATCTCTCCCACGGTGGTCATCTTACCCACGGTTCCCCCGTTAACGTTTCTGGGAAATGGTTCCGAGTAGTACAGTACGGAGTAAGTCCCGAAAGCGAACGCCTTGACTACGATCTCATCCTTGACATCGCCCGCAAGGAAAAACCCAAACTAATTATCTGCGGTTATTCTGCCTACTCGCGCCGGATTGATTTCGAGAAATTCCGCGCCATCGCTGACGAAGTGGGGGCCTACCTGATGGCAGATATCGCCCATATTGCCGGTTTAGTGGCCACTGGTCATCATCCTAATCCCCTACCCCACTGTGATGTGGTCACTACCACCACTCACAAAACCCTGCGCGGCCCTAGGGGGGGGTTAATTATGACCAAAGACGAGGAATTAGGCAAAAAATTCGATAAATCCGTCTTCCCCGGTAGCCAAGGCGGACCCCTAGAACACGTGATTGCGGCGAAAGCGGTGGCTTTTGGGGAGGCCCTGAAACCGGAGTTTAAAATCTATTCGGGCCAAGTAATCGCTAATGCCCAAGCTTTGGCAGGTCAGTTGAAGGCTAGAGGGATTAAAATTGTCACTGATGGTACGGATAATCACTTGATGTTACTCGATTTAAGATCCGTGGGCATGACCGGAAAAGAAGCCGATCGCTTGGTGAGTACGATCAATATTACCGCTAATAAAAACACTGTTCCCTTCGATCCCGAGTCTCCCTTTGTTACCAGTGGTCTGCGCTTGGGTTCCCCGGCTATGACCACCAGAGGACTAGGAGAAACGGAATTTATCGAGATTGGCAACATTATCGCCGATATTCTCCTTAATCCCGGTGATGAAGCCCTGAGAACTGCTTGCCGTCAACGGGTAGGGAAACTCTGTGAAAGCTTCCCCCTCTATCCCCATCTCCATATTTCCGTCCCCGCCTTGGCCTAAAACGAGAGATAATAAAAATTCATAATTGGCGATTGCCTGTCAGTGGCCAATTGTGAATTAAATCGCCCCCCAATTCCCATGTCCGGAGATTTATACTATCTAATTGCTTTTCTGATCGCCCATACCGTGGTACTTTGGAGTACGCCCCTCGTCAGAACCGTCGGACTGAAAAGCGGTTACGTCGATAAACCCAACGAAAGGAAGGTCCATGAAAGGCCTATGGTTCGACTGGGGGGAGTTTCGATTTTTGTCGGCGCTTTAACTGCCCTCCTGATCGTTTGGTGGTTGGGAGGGTTTGCTGGTTTAAACAGCGATCGAGAATGGGAAGTGTGGGGCGTAACCCTAGGCGGTTTGGGTTTTTTCCTCATCGGTTTAGCGGATGATCTTTTTAATCTTTCGCCCCTCAATCGTCTGGTAATGCAGTTTAGCGTCGCTTTTCTAGCTTGGCAAGCCGGCGTTAGGATCGATTTTCTCTCTATTCCCTTCGGCGATTTATTACAAATTCATTGGCTAAGTTTACCGATTACTCTCCTCTGGTTAGTGGGGATGGCTAATGCGATTAACTGGATTGACGGTTTAGATGGATTAGCGGCGGGAGTTTCGGGTATATCTGCCGTGGTGATTTTAATTGTAACTTTGGTGATGGGACAACCGGCCGCCGCTATTATCGCCGCCGCTTTAGCGGGTGGGGCCTTGGGTTTTCTGCGTTACAATTTTAACCCCGCTCAAATTTTTATGGGGGATGGTGGGGCCTATTTTATGGGTTTTACCCTGGCGGGTGTGGCGGTGATTGGATTGGCTAAAACCACTGCTGTGACTACTGTTGCCGTTACCGCCGTCTTACTACCCTATCTCATCCTTGCGGTTCCTCTCCTCGATATGTCCACGGTGATTATTTCTCGTCTCAAACGCGGAAAATCCCCTTTTGTGGCTGATAAACGTCATTTACACCACCGTTTACTGAAAGCTGGTATCTCTCACCGTCTGACAGTGTTATTTATCTACGCCCTAACTCTCTGGGTGGGCAGTTTAGCCCTCGGTTTTTCCAATGTTCCCAGTGGTTGGGGTTTTGCCTTTGGTGCGACTCTCCTCCTCGGTTACGTCGGTTGGCAAGTCTGGCGCAATCGTGGCGGTGAACCGTAAGCCATCTTAAACTAGAAAAAAGATTAATAATTAAGATAGCGGCAGGATAACCCTGGGAGTTTAGCAAATGTCTAACGAAACCGTAACTTATTCCCTTGAAACGGTCCTCAAGGAAATCAAAGACAGCATCAAGGAAGTCAACCACAAAGCTGATAGAATCGATCAACGTCTGACAAAATTAGAAATCGGACAGGCAGAACTTAAAGGAGAAATTAAAGCTTTAGATGAGCGACTAAGCACAAAAATTGACGTATTGACCGCTAGAGTTGCCTATCAAGAGTTTACTAATCGAGGCATTTTGATCGCCCTTGTTGTTGCTATTTTAGGAGGAGCAGCTAAACTTTTTGGGTTTATTGGCAACCCCTAGAAGTTGCCCTTAGCATCATAAATTTTTCCTATCTTATTTTTTCAGCAAACCCTAATTAAAGTTATCAAAAGTAGCAGTTTAGCAAATGTCTAACGAAACCGTAACTTATTCCCTTGAAACGGTCCTGACAAGGATTGAGGGAAAAATCGACTCTTTACAAAGAGATGTTAATGAGCGTCTCACTAAGCTAGAGATAGGACAATCAGAAATAAGAGGGGATATTAAAGCCCTAGATTCTAAAGTTATGGAAATAGAAAAGCGTATTGATGACCTGAATGCACGGGTGAATATTACCAATAATGGGTTTCTTGGCATTGTCGGAATTTTGGTGACAGGAATACTAGGCATTCTGGGAAAAATCGTCTTTTTTCCTAATCCCTAAAAGTTATCCTTAGTCTTGCATATCGGCAATTTTAATGCCTTGTCGATTAGAGAAAAAATCAGCAAAAGTAGGAGTTTAGCACAATGTCTAACGAAACCGTAACTTATTCCCTAGAAGCAGTCCTGACAAGGATTGAGGGAAAAATCGACTCTTTACAAAGAGATGTTAATAAGCTAGAGATAGGACAATCAGAAATAAGAGGGGATATTAAAGCCCTAGATTCTAAAGTTATGGAAATAGAAAAGCGTATTGATGACCTGAATGCACGGGTGAATATTACCACTAATGGATTTCTTGGCATTGTCGGAATTTTGGTGACAGGAATACTAGGGATTCTGGGAAAAATCGTCTTTTTTCCTAATCCCTAAAAGTTGTCCTTAGTCTTTGTTTACTCTACAATTTTCAAGGATACAGAGAAAAATGATCTGCAAAAATCCCTCTTTCCGTTCTCCTCTCTGCGACTGTAGCGCCTCTGCGTCAAACAAAAAATATAAAACTCATGCCCTAATCACAGTAATTCTATATTGATTTTCTGTCACCACAACTTCAGTTGATAACCTTTCTTCCATTGGTAAGGCATTTTTCCGTCTATCAAAGATAAATAACCAACCAAAATCTAAACCCAAACGTGCTAAATAAGATTCTAATTGTTCAATTCCATCAGCTTGGGGATTGCGTTTTTTATCCCGCCATACTTTTAATTCAATCCCTAAAATTACATCTTTATACTGCAAACATAAATCCATTCTATCACTACCAATTGCATATTCCCTTTCTAAAACCCCCCCACCATTAACCACACGATGTAAAAAAGCCATTAATACAATATGGGGGGCAATTTCATGGTAAGCAGCACTACTTAATAATGGTTCGACCTGTTGTCGCCAAAACTTGATAAATGCTGTTAATAAACCATCTATATTTAATTCACCTGTTGTAGTCAACCAACTAGGACTAATTAAAGGTAAACTGTCCTGAGTTCCTTGGACTAAAACGCGGGGAATAACTTCACGATATATGGGGTTAGAAATAACTAATCCCCCCATCGGATCACGTCTTAATAATCCTAAATCTATTAAATATTGGCGATCATCTGCTAGGGTATCGGGTAATGTTTGCCCTGCTAAAATCGGTTCAATAATGTTTTTAAATCGTTTTTCCCTGAGTCTTTCCGCTAAACTATCTAAATGAGTATCTTGACGAGCTATTAATATTTCTTTGGCTGTTAAAATGTGTTCTTTAGTAATAGTAATACTTCTATCTTTTACCATTTTTTCTACAATTTCTTTAGCTAAAGCATTGACTAACCAAGGTTGTCCTTGGGTTAAATCATAAGCTGTTTCTATTGCTTCTGGTGTGAAAATTTGTCCAGTTGCTGCTGTATGTTGTTGATATAATTCTCCCACTTCTGCAAGATTAAAATTTCGCATAGTAAGAGAAGCAACTTTTATATTAAAAGGACTAGATGTATTTAATCTATCACTACCTCCCGATGCTACTTTATAATCTCGCACATCTCGTAAACCAATTAATCCTACTGATGAGGGAAAATTTTCTGGACGGTTAGGAAAACCATCTCTTAACTGTCGTAAAACTGATATTAATGTTTGGTCTTGTAAAGAGTCAATTTCATCTATAAATAATACTAAAGGGCGGTTTAAGGATGTTGCCCAATCTGATAAAAAAGCCTTAATTCTGCTTCCTGGTTCTTCCTGTTGCCATTGTTTAGCAGCTGGTTGCAATTCTTTAGGTAAGCGAATATTTATTGTATCATACCAAGTTCCTAAAATTGCCAATTCTGCGGCACTAGGATCATGATTAAATGCACTTCCTACTTCTACGGATACCATGACTGCGGCATAATTTCCTCTATCGGTAAGTTGTTTTGCTAGGGATAACATGGCGGTGGTTTTCCCCGTTTGTCGTGGTGCGTGAAGGACAAAATAACTACGTTGTTGAATTAGCTCCTCTAAATCTGGTAATCTGACTGCGGGAGATAACATATAGTGGATATCGTCTTTACATGGACCGGCAATATTAAACCAGCGAGTCATAGAATTTTGGTAATAGGTGAACTCTTTAAGTTTACACTATCTATAATTATGTTGGTATCAAGCAAGATTTTCACAGGTTATGTTTCTCCTTTAAATATTCCCATTTAGCTTGCTCTGGATCAAAATCAGGAGGTGCAGGTTGGGTTTTCTCAAACCAGTTTTGCAAAACCTTGATTTTAGTTGGTCTTTTTGGTGTTTCTGGTGCTGGTTCAGTGGTTGGGGTTGTGGTATGATCAAGGGTGTCTGTGGCTGCCCAAACTACAATTTCCACGTTTCCGGGGGGTAAATTCAGGGGTTGGGTAATCAGCAAGTTACCAGATTGATCAATTTTTCCTTTGAGTTTGTATGCTGGCATGATGTTTTTTTAGGACTTACGCAAGACGTGGCTGAACGCCTTATTCTTGCGTAGGGGTAATTCATGAATTACCCCTACTTTCGGTCTTTTTTGCGTAAGTCCTGTTTTTATGATAATCTATTTTTAGATGATATCATATTGATCAAAATTCACTCTCTAAATTTGGGTTTAAATTATGATAACTACACTCATTGAACGGGAAGCAGAACCAATTTTAATTAGTGACCTAACCTGGAGAGAATTTAAAGCTGTTGAACAGCTAATTGAGCGCCCAGGGTTAAGGTTATCTTTTTTAGATGGAGTTTTGGAGATTAGAAAAATGCCAGGGAAAAAACACGAAACCATCAAAGAACGTATTGGTGCTTTACTAGAAATTTATTTAGAATTTTTGGGATTAGATTTTACTCCTACTGGTTCTGTCACCTTAGAAAATGAATTTGAAAAGGTTAAAAAAGAAGGTGATAAATCCTATGAGTTGGGAGCAAATAGAAAACATCCTGATTTAGTGATTGAGGTGGTTGTTGGTAGTGGAGGGATTGATAAGCTGGAAGCATACAAACGGTTACAAATTCCCGAAGTTTGGTTTTGGATGAATGATGAGTTATTGTTTTATAGTTGAGGAAATGAGGGACATGAAGCTGTTAGTAAATCGCAACTTTTACCAAGTTTAGATGTAGGTTTATTGCTGCGTTGTATTAATATAGAAAATCATGCTCAAGCCCTGCGAGAATTTAGAGCCGGGATAAAAATTATTGAACCAACATAACAATATAAAATGGTGGTTTTCCCGCCTATCTAAAGATTATGTCGGATTAAATAATTGGCTGAGTTGTCAAGATTTTTAGACTGCCAAGATAAATTATCTATCTCAGTCCAAAATGGATGTCCTTTCTTGATAATGTGTCTTTCTGCTACTAACATTATTATTCGTTGTCTTTTAACTCAGCTATAATCTTTTCTATCTTTCTTTTCGACCTTCTTAATCCGTAAATTCGAGAACAAAAAGAAGTAATAATGGCTATTAAATCTGACATCAACTCATCTTGCTTATCCTCACTTTCATTGACAATCTCCACTTTTTTATCTAGTTTTTTTAACAAGATTTCTAGATAATTAGTCCCCAATCTGGCTAGACGGTCTTTGTGTTCAACAATTAAAACATTATAATTGGGGTCAACTAGAATTTTGGCTAATTGTTGGCGATTATCGTTTAATCCACTGCCTACTTCTTTGACAACTTTGTAGATTTTGTCGCCTCTGGCAACAGCATAATCTTTTAATCGGTCAGCTTGTCTATCTAGATTGTCTTTATTTTCGGCGCTGGAAACCCTTGCATAAATGCAAGCTATCAAGTCGGGTTTTGAATGGTTGTCATCCGTTATGATAATTGTACCAGAAGGCAATTGATAACCTGTTAAATTCCCTTGTTTCCACCATCTCCAAGCCGTTCGATAACTTATTGCTGCTTTTTTTGCATAGTCTGATAGTTTCATGTCCACATATTGCCATGCTTGACTATATCTGACAATATTTGTCTTGAAACTTTACAATACCCTCCGCTCAAAGACAGGGACAACCTTTGATCCTAGCCCATCGATAGAAAAACTACTATGAGGGCCACTGGTAGCAACAAGGTGAACGGTGACAGAACTTAACGGCCTATGATTAAAGAAACGAGGAATCAGAACCCTAAATAAATCCTCGCTTGCCTTGATTCTCCCTGATAATTATGGGACTTTTTGCCCGTCACCAAAACCTCCATCAGTGGTTTAAATCCCAACACTTCGGACGTAGCGCGACCGATAGTCGTTATGCTTTACTGGTAGCCTGTTTAATCGGAATTCTCTCCGCCCTTGCCGCTATTATTCTGAAATTGGGCATCGGTTGGTTAGGTGGTTGGCGGGTGCATCTAGTAGCCAATTCCTCTCCTTTCCTAGTTTTGCCCCTCGGCGGTTTTCTGCTTGGTTACAGCGCCGGCTGGATTGTCGAACACTTCTCCCCCGCGGCCGCCGGGGGTGGTATTCCCCAAGTAAAAGCGGCCTTAGCTAAATATCCTTTGCCCCTGTCTTGGCGCGTCGCCCTAGTAAAAATGATCGGGGCGATCCTGATCCTTGGCGGTGGTTTAACCCTTGGTCGTCGGGCCCCCACGGTACACATCGGAGCAGCCCTAGCAGCCCAATTAAGCGTCTGGCTGCCCACCAGTCCCGATCACCGTCGTCAGATGATCGCAGCTGGGGCAGCTGCCGGGTTAGCGGCCGGTTTTACTACTCCCATCGCCGGCGTCCTCTTTGTGATCGAGGAATTAATGCGCGATGTTTCTAGTATGACCCTAGAAACGGCGATCGTGGCTTCCTTTACCGGGGCCGTGGTTTCGATGATGCTGCAGAATACCCCCTCGATTATCACTGAATATGCCAATATTAGCTTCTCTGCCCAAGAAATACCCATTTATTGCCTTTTGGGGGCTTTAGCGGGCTTATTGGGGGCTTTATTCAATCAAGGCATCCTTTTTTGTAGTCAGATGCAGCGGCGTTGGCGGTTATCTTTAGCTTGGCGCATCGGTCTGGTCAGTTGCTTATCGGGAACGGTAGTGGCTTTTTTACCCGACTTTTTTCGAGATAATACGGGTTTACGCGAATTTTTGCTGGCAGGGGAATTAAGTTGGCAGAATACCGCCCTCGCTTTTGTGGTCTATTTTTTCCTGACGATGATCTCCTATAGTTCTGGCGCACCGGGAGGACTCCTCGCCCCCGCTTTGGTGTTGGGATCCTGTTTGGGGTTTCTGGTGGGGGGAATCGAGACGAAAATGATGGGTTTCGGCAGCGAACCTAGTTATGCTTTAGCCGGTATGGGGGCCTTTTTTACGGGAGTAGTCAGGGTTCCAGTAACGGCGATCGTGATTGTCTTTGAACTGCATCACAATTTTAATGTTGTGCTGCCCCTGATGTTGACCTGTGCCGTTTCTTATATCACTGCCGAAAGCATTCTACCCGGTTCTCTCTATCAGCATTTACTTTCCGCTAGTGGTATTATTCTCAACGAGGAAACCCCTGCTAATGATGTGCTGGCCCATCTGTCGGCTATAGATGTGATGCAATCCCAGGTGGAAATTCTGCCGGCGGATTTACCCCTGGGGGAAGTGGTGAAAATTATGTCCCGTTCCCATCATCGCGGTTTTCCCGTGGTGGAACAGGGGCGACTATTGGGGATTTTTACCCAAAGTGATCTGGATAAATGGCGATCAAAAAACAGTCAAACCGTCCTGCGGGAGATCATGACTCCCAATCCGATTACTGTGGCCCCCCAGGCAGCTTTAAGCGATGTTTTATTTCTGTTAAATCGCTATCAGCTTTCCCGTTTACCCGTTACCGACGGTCAAAAACTGGTGGGGATCATCACCCGCACCGATATTATCCGGGTGGAAGCTGATCAATTGGGGGGGGTTTGTCAACTGCCCCAACCCAGTACTCCTTCCTATGTGGTTTATCAAACTCGTTCCCCGGCTGTGGGAATAGGCCGGATTTTGTTACCTATTGCCAATCCCGACACCGCTACCGCTTTGTTTAAAATTGCCGCCGCAATCGCCCGTGAACGCAATTATGAGATAGATTGTCTCTATGTGATTACCGTGCCTCGTCTTAGTTCTCCGGCGGAAGTAAAGGTAGATACGCGGGAAGGACGCAAATTACTTCATCGTCTGGAAAGATTAGCCCGACAGCAGAATATCTCTGTTCATACACAAATTTCTGTGGCTCAGGATATCGCCGACGGGATTTTGGCCACGATTCGCGAACGACACAGCAATTTATTAATTATGGGTTGGACGGGGGAAAAATCGACTACTGGGGCGATTTTTGGGTTTTTAGTCGATACTTTGATCGCCCAAGCTCCCTGTGAAACTATCTTGGTAAAATTGGGAACAAAGGATTGTTTTCCCAACGATCTTAATCGGGAAAGGATTTGGCTGATTCCCACCGCCGGCGGTCCCAATGCCCAACGAGCTTTAGCATTATTGCCTAGTTTGCTGTCTTTGTCCGAGTCTTCGGATCATCCCGAAATTTGGTTATGTAAAATCTATTCTCCGACGGAGTTACTGCCAGATCTGTCTATTTTGGAAGTTTTACAAGCATCTTTACCAAAAGCGATCGCACAGCCGATTGTGCCTTTACCGATTCCTTCGGCCTCTCCGGCCGAGGCAATAATTAATCTGGTAGAATCGGAGGATTGTTCTTTGGTGCTTTTGGGTGCATCTAGGGAAAGTTTGCTCAATCAGTTCTTAAATGGCAATATCCCCTCGACGATTGCCCGTGCGGTTAATTGCACTGTGATTCTCGTGCGAGGGGAATTATCAGATTAGGTTATTAGCTAGGCGGAAGCTAAAGTTAAACCGAAGGGTACGGTGTTGTCAATTTTCGCCCCTTGACTTTCCTCTAGGGAATGGGGATAAAATATTTCCCCGTCTAGTTGACCGTCGGAGTCATCGTCATCCCCATCGCTGATATAAAGGCGCTCACAGGGGATGTTATCGGAAAGGATGGCGCTGGCCATCATCCCCGTATGAATCTCTAAGAAAGCATCGGCTAGGGTCTCAAATACTAAACGCTGCCCCGGGAAAACCACCCTTTCAAAATACCAGTTAGCAATATTGGTGATGCGAACAATTTGAATATGACTGGTCGCATTGACATAGCAACAAAGAATACTATTTTTCTTGCCGTTGGGGAGGGGATCGAGAATCTGTGCCATAGCAATTGGGGTGATCTTAAAGTGGGTTTGTCATCGCTCCTTCACCGTAACATCCTTTGATCCCCGATAGTTGTAAAGATGATTACATTACTCTGATAAAAATCTACTGATCGCTTTTTCTGGTGATAGAAAGCGGTTTTTATTAAAAAATCATTAAATTTAACTAATGCCTAGTCTTTGCTATTTGTCAAGGGGGAAACTACGTTTTTTTGCTGTTTTTCTTGATTTTTTGCCCAGCTATTTATCGCTCAATTTTGTTGAAGGTTTCAGGATTATAGAAACCGCGGTAATTTTTGTCAAGTTAGATACCTCTTGCTGTTGACATCCTCGCCGCCCTAAAAGTGCGGCGATTCCTAAACCTCACGATTTAAGTTTCTGCTTCCACCACCGTCGCATACCACAGTTAAAAAACCATGTACTGTCTTACACACGTCCACTTGGTTTTCGAGACTGGCCTTTTAATTCTAACGTAAAGCCAACCTAGAACGGCGGGGTTTCAGACCCAAAATTTCCGATGATCTCCTAGATCTGGTTGACTAAAAAGGGTCGGCCTGTGGTTGGACTGATAGGTTTTACAGTGCTGGGGATAATAATCCCTCGATTGTTCGGGTTTTCTAGGCAAATTTCCCCTGAGAATCCCCGTCTTTTGCAAGCGGGGAGATGTCAACTCATCAATCTTGGGACTCTATCAATCGATTTTCCCGGTCGAAGCGGCATTAACTATAAACTTGCTAAAACCTCTTTAGCGGCGGCCAAAGTCCGTTCGATATCGGCCTCTGTGTGAGCTAAAGAAGTAAAACCAGCTTCAAACTGGGAAGGAGCTAGATAAACGCCTCTTTCTAACATTCCCCGGTGAAAACGACCGAATTTAGCCACATCGGCCTTTTTGGCATCTTCATAGTTATGCACGGGGGAGCCGGTGAAAAACATTCCGAACATGGCGCTAATATAACCTCCAGAAACGCTATGACCAGCATCTCTGGCCACTTTCAGCAGCCCTTCAGTTAAGGATTTGGTCACTTTATCGAGATATTCGTAGGTGCCGGGGCGCTGGAGTAACTCGAGGGTTTTAATTCCTGCTGTCATGGCCAAAGGGTTGCCGGATAAGGTTCCCGCTTGGTACATCGGGCCGGCCGGAGCCACCATCGCCATAATATCGGCGCGACCGCCGTAGGCCCCCACCGGCAGCCCACCGCCGATAACTTTGCCGAGGGTGGTTAAATCGGGGGTAATACCGAATTTTTCCTGAGCGCCACCGTAGGCGATGCGGAATCCGGTCATTACCTCATCAAACATTAATAAGGCTCCGTATTCCTTGGTTAATTCCCGCAATCCTTCTAAAAAGCCAGCATCCGGCACGATAAAGCCGGCATTACCCACCACTGGCTCTAAAATTACCCCAGCGATAGAGTCGGGATTTTCGACAAAGAGGGCTTTTACCGCTTCCAGGTCATTGTAGGGGGCGGTTAAAGTGTTGTTAGTGGTGGTTTTGGGAACCCCCGGCGAGTCGGGTAGGCCCAGGGTGGCTACACCAGAGCCAGCTTTAACCAGGAACATATCGGCGTGACCGTGGTAACAGCCCTCGAATTTGATGATTTTATCCCGGCCGGTAAAAGCCCGCATTAAGCGCAGGACGGACATACAGGCTTCGGTGCCGGAATTGACAAAACGCACCATTTCAATGCTGGGAACGGCATCAATCACCATTTCAGCGAGAATATTTTCCTGGACACAGGGAGCGCCGAAACTGGTCCCTTTGTCTAGGGCCTGGTGCAGGGCGGCAATCACTTCGGGATGGGCATGACCACAGATAGCCGGCCCCCAAGTTCCCACATAGTCGATGTATTCGTTACCGTCCACGTCGCGAATATAGGCCCCTTTGACGCTTTCAAAAACGATGGGTTGCCCACCGACGGATTTAAAGGCCCGCACGGGGGAACTTACACCCCCCGGCATTAATTTTTGAGCGGCTGTAAAGATTTCTTTCGATTTTGTTGTTTGATACGAAGATGTGCTAACCAATCCTGTCTCCTTGTCTATTTGAGTCTATCGGTTCCGGGGAATGCCCGGAGTTTTGTTTTGTTAACTTCCTGCTGCTTGTTCCATTTTAAAGATCACCAGCCTACATTTTACGCAATTTTTTCCCTAAGAAAGATGCTGGTCGGCTTAAGTCTCGCTATTGTTAACTTGTAGCTTGATGCTTAACAACTTATGTAATTGGCTGAGAAGGGGCGAAAATTTCACTTTTGACAATTTTTCCACAATCTTTTCAGAATTGCCAGAAAAACCTAGCAATGGGCGAAGTTATTGCTATTGATAGATTTTAGCCCGGAAAGAGCGATCGAAAAAAGCTCCGGTTTTCCACAGATTTTCCACAGGGGAATTCTTGCTATTATTTCTTAGCGTACAAAAAAACTATTCCTGCTATGAAATTTACCAGTAGTCAAAGCGAACTCAACAGTAATTTATCCCTAGTTAGTCGGGCCGTTGCCAGTCGTCCTACCCATCCGGTTTTGGGGAATGTTCTCTTTTGTGCCGATGAGGAAAAGGGCGAAATTAGCCTGACTGCCTTTGATTTGAGTTTAGGGATTCGCACCAGTTTTCGGGCCGAGGTGGTGGAAGGGGGCAAAATTACCCTGCCAGCAAAATTGCTGAACGATATTGTCTCTCGTTTGGGAGAGGGGGAAATCACCATCTCTGTGGAAGAAAACGAGAATGATGAGGAGCATAGTCTCGCTTTCCTGAAAACTGCCTCGGCACAGTTCCAAATTCGCGGCATGAAGGCCGATGAGTTCCCAGAATTGCCCACGGTGGCCGATGGAGAAATTGTTAATTTACCTATAGTTGCCTTGACAGAGGGACTAAAAGGTGCTTTGTTTGCCGCTAGTGGCGATGAAACTAAACAGGTGTTGACGGGGGTACATTTAACTAAAACCGTCGATTGTCTAGAATTTGCCGCTACAGACGGTCATCGTTTAGCGGTGGTACAAACTCCCCTAGAGGAGGTGGAAAGTGCCTCTGGTGGCTTTAATGTCACCATTCCGGCCCGGGCCCTGCGAGAATTGGAAAGAATGATGGCAACAAAACAAAATATCGAGACTATTACTCTGCACGTGGATGATTCTCAAGTCATCTTTGAAATGGGGGAACAGAGGTTAACCAGTCGTAAGTTAGAAGGGGCCTATCCCACTTATAATCAGTTAATTCCTAAATCCTTCGAGCGTTCTTTGGTTTTAGACCGCAAACAGTTAATCCGTTGTTTGGAATTAGTGGCGGTTTTATCAGACCAAAAGAATAATTTAGTCAAGTTTAGTCTCGATAGCGAAAATGACCGTTTATCCCTAGCGGTGGAATCTCCCGATTTAGGTAGCGCCAAAGAGTCCATGGCGGCGGAAATTCAGGGAGAAAGTGGCGATATTGCTTTCAATGTTAAATACTTGATGGACGGTTTGAAGGCTTTACCCAATAATGATATCCAAATGCAGTTAAATGCTAGTACCCAACCGGTTATTTTTACCCCCTTGGGAGGTTTAAAGATGACCTATTTGGTGATGCCGGTACAAATTCGTCAGTAATTCTGACTTAATCGGAACCGTGGGATCTGTTTTTAACCTATCCCATTTTTGATTGTAAGTAGCTGGTTATAATTAAATTGAAGATAGATTTTGGTGTCGATCCCCCCTTAATCCCCCCTTGATAAGGGGGGTGTCGATCCCCCCTTAATACTAGGGCTAATTCATTCTCCGAATCTAATTCTTTTTTTTGCTACCTTTAATCGCTTACGAGATAAGTTAGGGAGCAGGGGAGTACCGGTTTTTGCTCTCATAGTAGGTTGATTCATGAATCAACCTACAAAGCACGACGTTTTGACAAATTTTCAGCTATGTATTTCCAAGAAATCGACTAAAAACGTTGCCAGATAAGGAGTTAAGAGAATGACATAAGAGAGAATGAATCAGCCCTAAATCTGGGGGTTGACTAGCGATTTCTAGCTTAACCTGCGTTCGGGATAACGCTATAGAAGAGACTGTTAGAAAACCCTGGCCAATTCTAGATTCTCAACTCCTTGATTAATAGGCAATCGCTAACAAGAAGTCCTCCCTATCTATGGACTGGGTTTTACATCAATCTGCTTAAACCGAACTCAGTTTAATTTAGGCTTTTCTGCCGAAAACAAAAGATAATCATCAAACGCCATAAACCAACCCCGATTTCTTGACCAAGCTTCAAGTCCTGGGTTATCTTTCTGGAGATCGATAACTAAATCATGCTTACTAATTCCTTGGCTAATCTGGGCAAAATAATGAACCATTGCCGGCCAAACATATTCACTAATAGATAAAGCTTGGATATTAACAAATCCATGCTTTTTGAGTTTTTCTACATAAGTATGTCGGTCGTATTGATTAGGAAAGGGAATACACATTTTCTTACTATTAACCCGCAGCCAGAAGTTAATTTCTCGACCCACTCTAGGCAAACAATCCGCTACAGCCAACCTTCCACCGGGCTGCAAAACTCGAAAAGCTTCTGCGAAAAAATCCTCACGAGTGTCAAAATGAAAAGCACATTCTAAAGCGGTCAACTTATCAAAAGAATTCTCAGGAAAGGGGATTTGAGTAGCCGAGCCGACTTGAAGTTTTATCCTGTCCGATAACCCTGCTTTAGCTACTCTTTCTTGAGCAATTTCTACTTGTAACTCAGTTGTATTTAGACCAATAATTGAGCTAACATTGTTTTCTCTTACCCAGAGTAAATCCTGTTCAGCAAAACCGAAACCCACATCTAAAAGGTGATCTCCGGCTTTAAGTTCGGCTACTTCGGCTAATTTACGCGCTAAAGCGGCACAAGCTCCGTTATAAGTTGTTTCTTCTTTCCAATAACCAAAATTAAGCCATTGGGGAAAATTAGGATCCTGAAGATGAGGATCGCGTTTCGCTATATTAGTATATAGTTCAGAAACTTGAAACTGATCTTGCAAAAACGCCATTTCTCGAACCGGATTAAGGATAAATTGTTTGATGATTGCCCAGCGATTACGCCATTCATCTTTGAGGGGAATTTTGCCGATGTTTTCCAAATTATTATCCTCCTAAGGATTTTTCAGAAATATTGCCATTTTTAACTAACCGAATCCCTGAGATTCTCTAGATGCTTTAAAAAAGATTCCACGCCTCCGGATTAATCATATAAGGAGGCTTCTCTCCCCGAAGCACTTGTAATATTTGATTCGCCGCCGAAACAGCAGCTGCTAGACTCGCTTCAGGGGTTACTCCGGCTAAATGAGGTGAGAGAATGACATTCTCAAAATTATATAAGGGATTATCTAAAGCCGGCGGTTCTGGTTCAAAGACATCTAGGGCGCATCCGGATATCAATTTTTGATTAAGGGCGATCCCTAAATCCTTTTCACAAACGACTTTTCCCCGGGAGGTATTAATTAAAAAAGCTGTTGGTTTCATCTTTTGAAAAACTGATATATTAAACATTTCCCGTGTTTCACTTGTTAGTTCAGGATGCAAAGAAACAAAGTCCGATTCAGCCAGAAGAACATCTAAATCTTTGACCCAAGTTGCTCCTACTGTCTCCGCTTTGCTGGCTGGAACATAGGGATCATAAGCTAATACTCTCATCCCTAATGCTAGGTTACATTTGTGAGCCACCAGAGTACCAATTCTTCCTAAACCCACAATACCAACGGTCTTGTTTTCGAGTTGAATCGGTTGGATATGATTGCGAATTAAATAGTTACCCTTTTTCACACAATTATCTAAAAAAGGCAGCTTTTTGGCAAGGGCTAAAATCATCGATAAGGTGTGTTCTGCTACAGCTGTAGTTGACATTCCGGGATTATTAACAACGATAACCCCCTGTTCTGTTGCTGCCATAATATCAATAGAATCTGTGCCAAATCCAGAGGTACTAATTACTTTTAAGTGTTTTGCCAATCGGATTGATGAAGCCTCTAACTTATTAGGATAACGCACAAATACGCCAGATACTTCTTGAATGGCCTGATTAATTTTCTCCAGTGTAGGGTTGGCCAAAATCTCTATATTAGTAGATTCTTCAAGGAGTTTTTCCCCCGCTTCATCATACATTTTTCCGATTAAAAGAACCCGGTGTTTTTGAATATCCATAATCAGAGTTTTTGGTGAAGTAGTAGTCATCGTAATTTTTCCTAAATTGAGTTTTGGCAATGAAACAGTTACAAAGATTTTGAGGATCGATAATCATCTATGGAAACAAGTCGCCAACTAGAATCCTCTAAAAGTTCTAACACCCATTGATGATACTTAAATAAACTTTCTCTATGTCCTACGCTAATAAAAGTTGTCTGTGCTTGTTGTAACTGCTGATATAAGGTTTGTTCGTTGTTCAAATCTAAAGCACTTGTGGCTTCATCTAAGATTACATAGCGGGGATGGGTTACTAACAATCGGGCAAAAGCAAGGCGTTGTTGTTCTCCTAAAGATAATATATTTTCCCAAGGAACTTCCGCATCAAAGCCATGAACTTTTGTGGCTATATTTTGAAGATTAACTTGTTGTAAAACCGATTCAAGTTCTCCATCGGTCATTTCACGGGTTGTTTTAGGATAAAGTAACTGTTCTCTGAGAGTTCCTAAAATAATATAAGGACGTTGAGGTAAAAAGAGAAATTGTTCTAAGGGAGGTCGTTTTAAACAACCAGTTCCTGCATTCCATAAGCCAGCAATAGCTCTTAATAGAGAACTTTTACCTCGTCCACTCGGTCCGACAATTAATAAACCTTCGCCTGGTTCGATAGATAGGGATAAATGTTGAACAATTACCTTTTCATAATCCGGTGTTTGTAAAGTAACATCCTCAAACTTGATCTGATTTTGTTCAAGGGTTTTAATGGTACTAGCATCCTTGGGTTGTTGGCGCATTTCTTCTAAAGCCGACGAAAATTCAGATAGACGCTCAACATAACTGGAAAATCTGCCCAAAGAACCAAATTCAAGGATTAACTCAGAAAAACCATTAGCAAACATACTGCAAGCAATAATAGCCTGATTAACTTGTCCGAAATCAATTTCCCCCCGAATATAGGCTGGAGCAAAGACGACAAAGGGAAATATTTGAATAACTGAGCGATAACCTCGACTAAAAATGTCTTGATTTCTCTCCCAATCAATCTTACTGAGAGAATTTCTGACTAGATTATTAAATCGACGTTGAATGATTTTCAACTCTTGATTTTCGCCTTGAAAAAAGGCAATAGATTCAGCATGATTCCGAACATGAGTTAAAGTGTAGGTGTAATTAGCTTTGGATTCCAATTCTTCTTGACTAATCTTATCTAATTCTCGACTTAAATAAACAGCAATTAGGTTGCCGACAATTGTATAAGCCACTAAAATCAAGGCGGCTAGTCGAGAAATCGAAAAAAGAATTACTAAAAAAGTCGTCATTTCTAAGACTTTTTCTAATAAAACAGCACCAAAATTAACAGCATTTCTAGCAATGGGTTCTATTTCTTGAGCTATCCTTTGATCCGGATTATCCACATCGGATCTAAAATTAATTTTATAATAGGCGCGATGGCTCAAATATTGGGTAATAACCTGCTGATTTAGCCATTCATACCAATCCAGAATAATTCTTTTTTTAACAAATTTAGAAAATGCAGTAAACAGGGTAATTAAAAGTAATCCTAAGCCATAAAATAATAAAATTGTCAGAAACTTAGAGGCATTTTTATCTTGAATAATAACATCAACTAAATAGCGATTAACGAAGCTATTAACTGCATTAGAGGCAACCAGTCCAACAATTACTAAAAGGAGGAGAAATAGCATTCCCCATGAACTTATTACCTCGGAAAATTTTCTTCCTTCTTTAGGATCAGTTGGATACCAGTAAGGACCAGCAATCAATTTCAGATTGTCAAAAAATTGATGAGAGCTTTTTACGGTTTCTTGTTGAAAAAATGTAGTTTGCATAGTTTTAATATAGGGTAACTTTTAGGAAATGCCTTGAATTTTTTTAAATTTCAAGCTTTCTAACTTCAAGGCTTAGGATTATTTAATCTCCTAAAAAAGCCTCCAAATCAGTAAGTTCTTGTAAGATTAAATCCTCACTAATCTCCTGCTGAACTTCAGTGAAGTTAATCATCTTCTGGGCTGTTTTTTGAACTTTTTCACCGAAAATACGGTCAAGCAGATAATCAACTAAGCGTCTAATATTAGGGAAATCAAAGACTAAAGAAGTGGGTAAGAGAACTTCTAATCGTTTCTCTAAACGATTTTTCAATTCAATAGAGGATAGGGAATCAATCCCCATTTCTATCAATCCTTGTTCTGTATCTGGCATAGATTTAATCCCTAAAATCATTCTGACTTGTTTGCTAACATATTCTAACAAATATTCCCGACGTTCTCCGAAAGGCATCTCCTCTAAAAGATGCAGTACAGAGTCTGATTCTTGAACAGAATTAATGGGAATTTCTGAGAGTCCTAAATTTTTTAGGAGTGGTTTCTCACCTTTAAATTGATAGATATTTTTGAAACGAACCCAATCCACATCGGCGATTAAAACCTGTGTTTGATTAGAAGCCATAATAGCATCCATCACTCTCAAGGCCATATCTGGAGCAATTTCCCTGATCCCAATCTGTTTGAGCCAGTCCTCATAGTCTTGAGATACTATACCATGACCCGCCAATAATGCCCAATTTAAAGTCGTTGCAGGCAGCCCTTGAAGATGACGGAAATGAGCCAAAGCATCCAGCCAATGACTAACAGTATCATATAACCCTTGTTCTTTTGCCCCCCAAATTGCACCCGCCGAAGAAAACAGCACAAAATAGTCTAATTGACTACCCAAAGATAGTTGATGTAAATTCCAAGAACCCTTAACTTTTGCCTGAAAAACTGCTTCGAGATCCTGCAAAGTACAGTCTTTTAATTGAGCTTGTCGGCCTGAGATTCCGGCAAGATGGAAAATGCCACGCAGGGGATAAGCGGTTTTTTCAATCTGGGTAAATATGGCCTGCATAGCCTCAAAATTGCCAACATCTGCCGAAATAACTGCGATTGATGCTCCTTTTTCCTCTAATTTTCTGATTTTTTCTGATATTTGAGCTAATTCGGCTGCTGAATCCCACAGGAAGCGGACTGGTAATGAGCGGCGTGTCGTTAAAATGAGATGTTTTGCTCCTAAATTGACTAAATGTTCCGCCAATTCTAAGCCTAGATGTCCTATTCCTCCCGTAATTAGGTAGGTAGCCTCAGGTTGAATCTTAATGGTTTTTGTCTCTAGAGACTTCAGAGGAAGCAGACGAGCAACATAGCCTTGACCTTTGCGGAAGACCAAATGATCCTCATCGTGAGCATGAGTTAATCCTAATAGTAATGCGGTAATATTTTGATTAATGTCAACGTCGGGATCAAGATCCAGCATACCTCCCCATAATTGCGGATTTTCTAGGGCAATAACACGCCCCATTGCCCAAAGAGGAGACTGAAACCCGAAAGAAGGCTGTTCTAATTCAAAGGGTTGGGCCCCCTGAGTAACAAGGAATAATTGAGGGGGATTAGGGATTTTTTGAATAGCTTTGAGAAGATTTAAAAGATAGTTACAGCGATTCAATAAAATGGATTCTGGTTGATCTTTGCCATCACTATTCAAAAGATAAATAATCCGATCTGGAGATGGATTTGACGCAAACCATTCCTCTAATTGTTGTAGTTGATTAGCATTCAAACAAGACTCAGAAGATGATATTTGTGTATTTTTCTCCCCTTGATAAATTATCCGACAGGAATCACACTTTTTCAGTAGTTGCTCTTGAATCCCTAAGGCAAAAGTATTTTGTTGAGGTTCAACATCAGTAAAAATTAGCCAGTTTTTAGCGAGGTTAGGGGAGATTTCTGAACTTTGAGCCAGAATAATACTTTGCTGAAATAAAGCAGTACCTATTTTTTGATCAGGAGAAACAAATTCCACCTGAGAAAAACCAGATTTAAGCAGCATAGATCCCCAAGTCGATGCTGTAATTATAGGATGATTTGGGCGCAAATGATAATCGCTAAAACGCCACCACCCTTGAGTGACACCAAAGATTAAATCAATCCAGGAAGATTGCTGAGTTAATTCTAACAGTAATAAATGACCGCCTGGACGTAGTAAACTTTGAATATGAGGCAAGGTTTCCTCTTGTAAATTGGCGGTAGAGTGTAAGACATTAGCTGCGATAATCAAGTCATAAGAATGACAGCAAAACCCTTGTAATTTCGGGTCTTTTTCAATATCGAGAACTTTGTATTCTAGTTCAGAAAATTCAGCCAAATTATCTCTAGCTTTCTCTAGAAAGAAGGGGGAAACATCAGTGAATGTGTAGGTAATTTGACGAGAGTTACAAGCTTTAAGAACCTGTTGGGTTGTAGCTCCAGTTCCCGCACCAATTTCGAGAATGCGGAGGGAGGCTGAGGGAGGATAACTTGAGAGTAGAAGTTCAACGGTTTTAGAGATACCCAGATTGAGAATTTTTGCCGAAGATGTATTTTTATAAAATTCGCTGGCTCCTCCTTGTCCATCTTGAGAAAATAGGATAGATAAAGGAGATATTTTTCCCGTAATAATGGCCGCTAAATTTGTGGCAACTTGTCGAAATAGATTGAGTTCTATTTGAGCATTAGGATAATGATTGATTAAATCTTCTACCGCTAAATCAGGATTAGATTGTTCAGGTTCTTTAACAATTTTCCATCGGGTATTTTGCTTTTCTAAAATGCCGACTTTCGCTAATATTTCTAGAACATAATTCCAGAAATATTTATATTCTTGTTTGAGTCCAGCTTGAATAAAACTTTGATCGGGATCAAGAAAGGTATTCATTTGAAAGAGTTCTAAATCTTTCAGAGCTTTAACAACAAAGTCAGCCGCCAGTTTTTCCATTTCAGAAAAAGCGAGAGAAACTCCCATCAATTCTGAGGATTGTAATTGGGGTTCTAAGTAAACCTCTAAATCCGTTTTAAGGGTGGTCAGATTTTCTAGCTTACCGTTAGCTAAATCACAGGGAAGCCAAGCTACTTGATAAAGTAATTTGGCAAAATCCAAGTCCTCTTTTTCTTGATAATACAGTTTAATCAACTGTTGAACAATGGCGGATATTGTTGGTTTTTCATCTTCAGAATAATGGCCTGTTTCTAAGAGGGTTTGCATTAAAGTAGTTTTGTCCTTTTCGGATAACATTTTGACCAGATTAGATTCCCGTGGAACAGTTGCAGATGGGGTTTTTAAAGAAATCCAGTGTTGACGTTTTTGAAAGGGATAAGTAGGTAAAGCACATCGTCTAGGATGATAGTCTTGATCAAAACTAAACCAGTCTATCTTTGCACCGCGAACATAGAGTTTACCCAGACTTTCTAATAAAACTTGCCAATCAGAAAATCCCGAGCGTAAACTGGGTAGAGTTAGAGGTTCAGATGAAGATAGAGATGATTGAATAATTCCTGATAGAATAGGTTGAGGTCCAATTTCAATAAAAGTATCACATCCAAGAGATTGTAGGAATAAAGCTCCTTGGTGAAATTGTACCGTATTTAGTAAATGTTGAAGCCAATACTCAGGAGTCATAATGCTGTCATCAGCAATTTCTCCCGTTAGGTTAGAGACCAGAGAAATTTGAGGTTGACTGAAAGAAATCTCTTGAAGAATCGTTTTAAATTCTGCAACCATTGGTTCTACTAAAGGGGAGTGAAAAGCATGGGAAACTTTAAGTTGACGAACTTTAACCCCAGCATCAGTAAAATGGTTACAGAGTTTTTGAATTACGTTTTTTTCTCCAGAAATAACGGTATGTTGTTCTGCGTTAATGGCAGCAATAGCGATTTTTATTCCCTGACTTTGGCACTGCTCAATAACTGAGTTTTTATCGAGAAAAATAGCGGCCATTTCCCCTTGATTTTGGGGTAATTGCCCCATCAAATTGCCTCGATGGCTGACCAGTTTTAAGCCACTTTCAAGATCAAAAACACCAGCAAAACAAGCAGCTGAATATTCTCCTAAACTATGGCCTAAAATAGCGGCTGGTTGAATTCCCCAAGAATGCCATAATTGAGCGAGAGCAACTTCAATCAGAAATAGTGCCGGTTGGGTATAAGCGGTTTGGTTTAAGGCGTCATCTGTATCGGCAAATACGACGTTTAGTAGGGATTTACCCGTTAGTTTTTGATAGTATTTTTCCCCTGCGTCTAAAGTTTTTCTAAAGGTGGGTTGAGTCTGATAGAGTTGATGAGCCATCCCTGCATATTGAGAACCTTGCCCTGTAAATAAAAAGGCAATCTTAGACGGTCTTTTTTCATCAGCTATACCATGAATAGTTGACTGATAATCGAGTTGCTTAAACTGCCGTAATTGTTCAATAAAATCACTATTTTTATAGCCAGTTAAGGCTAAACGATTTGAGAAATGAACTCGGCCTGTATTGGCCGTAAATACTACATCAGACAGATCCTTTTCAGGTTGACTTTCTAAAAAGTCTATGTAGCGACTTACTAACTCTGTTAAAGCTGGTTCGGTTCGAGCGGAAAGGGTGAGCAAATGATAGGGACGTTGGCTCTGATTGTCTTGAGGAATAATGGGAGGAGCTTCTTCTAGAATAACATGGGCATTAACCCCGCCAATACCTAAAGAGTTTACCCCTGCCCGTCGGGGTAATTTTTCGTCCTTGTCTTGCTTAGTAGTCCAAGAAATAGCTTCATTATTAATATAAAAAGGAGTCTGAGAAAAATTAATTTGAGGGTTAGGATTTTGGAAATGTAATGTAGGTGGAATAATCTTATATTTGAGGGACAAAGTCGCTTTCATTAAACCGGCAATACCAGAAGCAATCTGCATATGTCCGATATTGGTTTTTACTGAACCTAAAACACATTCTCCCTCATTTGCACCCTGATAAACTTTAGCTAAAGCATCAACTTCTATGGGATCTCCAAGGGGGGTTCCTGTGCCATGAGCTTCCACAAAACTAATTGTATTAGCATCAACACCAGCAAAGGCTAAGGCCTCCGTAGCGGCAGCAATTTGACCCTCTCCACCGGGGGCAGTAAATCCTAATTTTTGGCCACCATCATTATTAATAGCAGAGCCTTTAATAACTGCATAAATATGGTCATGATCGGCTAAAGCATCTGACAATCTTTTGAGCATAATTACTCCTACTCCACTGCCAAAAATAGTCCCTTTTGCTTCAGCATCAAAGGCGCGACAATGGCCATCAGGAGACATAATCAGTCCTTCTTGATATAAATAACCAATTTTTTGAGGAGAATTAATTGAAGCAGCTCCAGCTAAAGCCATATCACTTTCTCCACTGATGAGACTCTGACAAGCGAGATGAACTACAACTAATCCAGTAGAACAAGCGGTTTGAACATTAACGCTCGGACCATGTAAGTTGAGTTTATAAGAAATTCGCGTTGTTAAATAGTCTTTGTCATTAGCTACCATTGTTTGAAACCCTCCCATTGAATCTAGTGTGAAGGGTTGTAACTCGTCATTACTATCTAATTTACCCCGATTAGGATAACAATTATTTATCAAATAGGTGTTCATACTTGCGCCAGCAAATATACCAATTGATCCTTGATAAGTATTAGGATTATAACCGGCGTTTTCTAAACATTCCCAACTACATTCAAGCAGTAAACGTTGCTGAGGATCTAGTAATTCTGCCTCTCTATCTGTATAGCCAAAAAATTCGCTGTCAAAGTATTCAACTTGCTCGAGAATTGGTCTAGCTCTAACATAATTAGGCTGATTAAATAGTTCCGAAGACACTCCCGATTCTTGTAATTCTTCTTCCGAAAAGAAAGAGATAGTTTCGATTCCATTTTTTAAATTTTCCCAGAAGGTTGTTAAATTTTTAGCCCCCGGGAATTGCCCCGCCATACCAATAATTGCAATGTCATGGGTTTGATTATGGCGACGGCTCCGATTTTCGGCACGTTGACGGCTTTTTTGTGCTATAACTTGATTAGTATTTGATTCTTCGCTTAAGAAACGGGCTAGGGTGGCAACGGTAGGATTTTTAAACATTTCAGCAAGGGATAGCTGACGGTTAAAAAGTTTTTCAAGTTCATTTTGAACTCGGATTAAGTGTATAGAATGTCCCCCTAGTTCAAAGAAGTTATCCTCTAAACCAACTGAGGTTAACTGTAAAACTTCACTCCAAACCGCCGCTATTTGCCGTTCATTTTCTGATTGAGGTAAGGTTTGATTTTTCTGACGCTCTTTTGCTAAATATTGATCTATTTCTTGGATACAGCTGCTAAATAATCCCTGTTCAAAATCCTTTTTTAATTTAGATTTTTGAACTTTGCCAATAGAGGTTTTAGGAACTAAATTTCTGTCTATGGGAATGACATAAGCTGGAGCAATCCCGAATTTTTGGGTTACATGACTGCGAATTTTTCTAACAACTTTTATCCCCTGTTCAAATTGCTCAGATTCTGGGCTAAAAGTAATAATTAATAAGTCAGTTTCTCGACTTTGATCAAAAACGGCAAAGGCGGCTGTATAAGAGACTTTAACTCCTTCTAATTCTTCGATTGTTGTTTCAAGTTCATGGGAAAAGTAATTAACACCATTAATTATAATTTCTTGTTTTTCTCGCCCAGTAATAAAGAGTTCGCCCTTAAATAAATACCCTAAATCTCCCGTAGTAAACCACCCTTCTTGAAAAACTTCCTGGTTGAGTTCAGTATTATTATAATATCCTTTAGTAACAGAATTACCTTGAATTTGAAGCCTGCCAATTTCTCTTTCAGGTAAGGGATTATTTTCCTGATCGACTATCCGGATAGTTGCTCCCGGAATCGGCTTTCCTAGAGAGACAAAACTATTTTCTTCGGTGAGTTCATTTTTACTTAAACCGGCTGACCAAGTAATCCCAGAACAGGATTCAGTCATGCCAAAGGCCGGTTTAATCGCTCTCTCCTGTAGTTGATGTTTTTCAAGAATTTCTAAGAATAGGCGAATCGTTTTTACTGAAACTTGCTCGCCGGCATTCACTAAAAATTTCATTGAGGAGAGGTTATAAGAGACGTGCTTAAGTTCTTCGGCCTGTTGATTAATTAAGGAAAATGCAAAGTTAGGAGACCAAGAAATGCTTACTTGATGCTTTTGAATGAGTTCTAACCATTGCAGGGGTTGGCGTAGGACTAATTCCATGGGAACATGAATTTGATCACAAGCCAAATCTACCGCCATAATTCCTAAAAATACGATAGCTCCTACATGATCCAAAGGCATCCAATTAAGGGTAACTTCTTGTTGGGTAAAGTGGTTCATCGCCACTGTACCAGCAGTCATGGACAGAATATTATGATGAGTTAATATTACTCCCTTGGGCATACCGGTACTACCCGAAGTAAAAAGTAATAAGGCTGTATCTTGTGGGTCAAGAATCGGCAATTGATCAATTTTAGAGGGTGCTTTTCTGAGTTCATTAACTGAGATAACTTGCCACCCTTCTAAATGAGAGTAAGTTCCTAATTTTTCAATTTCAGTAATTAGCTCACTGTCGGATAATATCAAGGGATTATCTAAAATTTTCCAAACATTCTCTAGTTTTTTGACGGCAGAATTTTCCAGATCATAGCTAGGAGCAACGGTCAAAGGAACTGGAATAATTCCCCCTAAAAAACAAGCCCATAGTGCGGGAATAAAGTCTTGATTTTTGGCAATTTGTAGAATGACTTTATGCCCTAATTTTATTCCTTTTTGTTCCAGTCCATTTAAAATAACCAAAGCATCTTGATATAAGTCTTGATAACTCTGAAAATATTCAGTTGCGTCATTTCTGATATAAGTAATTCCATGATTATTATGTTTAGTGGCAGTTTCTAATACTGCTGACAGAGTCCGCCAATTATCTTCCAATTGTCCTCCAAAACTGATTGAATGCTTAGACATTTTTTTACACCTCTTTATCAAAAATAGGACTAATCTTGAAAACCTGATGAGCCAGTATATCGCTACGCACAAGTTAAAAGTCAGAAGTGATCAACTCAAGTTTGAATTGTACCTGATAGAGGTGCGATGGTCAAGGGCTTTTTGGGTTTGAAGGCTGATGGCAGTCGGTCACTAGATCTACCTGAGCTTGTTTGATGATTAACTGAGAAAAGTTTTGAGCGATGGTACTTAAAGGATCGATCGCTTTAATGGAGTCAATTCCTTTGAGTTTGAGAGATTTTGTTAAGAGATGAAATTCGGTACACCCAGAAATATAGGAGCGAGTGTTATATTTCTCTAATAATGCTTCTATATCCCTAAGAATACTTAACGGATCCTGTCCTCTTTTTAGCACTTTATAGATCATTTCATGAATCAACTTTTGATCACTTTCTGAGAGAGAAATAATCAGATCTGCGGTGGTGCAGCCTTCATGAAATAATTTTTTCTGGTAAGTCCCTGTACTAGCAAGTAAAAGGGTAGGTTTATTATATTCTTGGAGTTCTTGGTCCGCTATTTTAATTAAGGAAATAAGTTTATCCTTCAGATTTTCGGGAATCTGAGGTAGAGCATAATGAGCCGTACAACAGCCAATGACTATGCAATCAGCCAGTTTATTGAGATGTTCCAGATTGACTTGAATAAAATCAATAAATTCTCTTTCTTTTCCACTATCAATAGAACCTGTGCGATCAGGTGCAGAGGGAAGGGAAAAAACGATAACATTAGGGGCTTCTTGTTCCTTATCAATAAAAGGATTATATTCATAAATCGACTTCAGAAATTCGGCAGTAACCACTGGTCCCATACCACCTAAAACGCCAAGGATCGGTAGTTTTGTCTTCATTAAAATCTCCTGCTAGTGTAATGGCTGTTGACTAAAAATTAAAGTCTTCTGTGAACAGTTCCTGCCCCTCTTGAATAAGATTTTCTGAGGAAGCTAAGGATAAGTTTATCAAAGGTTCATGGGCAAATTTTACAACTTGCTCCAGCCAGTTTTTGAACAAATCTATGATCAATAAAATTCGCTCATGGATAAATATATCTGTGTTGTAGATTAGCTTGAGATAAAGTTCTTCTTCCTCAACAAAGATAAATTCTAAATCAAATTTAGCGGTAATCATTTTTGGGTCAATGGAGTTAACTGTAATTCCGTCCAAGGCCAGATCTACATTTTGATTATTTTGCAGGACAATTGCAACATCAAAGAGAGCATTACGGCTAGGATCTCGTTGTAAATTCAACTCAGATACGATCTGATCAAAGGGATAGTCTTGATGATCATAAGCCTCTAAAGTGGTTGTTTTTACTTTGCTAAGGAGATCCGTAAAACTGTCGTGATCTGTTATCTGATCCCGCAGGACGAGAGTGTTAACATAAAATCCGATTTGATCTTCTAAATCAGGATGATTTCTGCCGGCGATAGCAGAGCCTATTGTAATTTCATTTTGCTCAGTGTAACGGAATAGAAAACTCTTAACCAAACTAACTAAACCCATAAATAAACTGGCTTCTTGTGCTTTAACTAACTTCTCAAAAGTATCGATCAATTCGGGTTCAGGTTGCCATGTAATTGTATTTCCCTGAAAACTTTTAACAGGTGGGCGGGGATAATCAACAGGTAAGTTAAGACGCACAGGAACTGGAGTTAATTTAGCTAACCAGTAATCCCGTTGATCTTGAAGTTTCGAGGTTTCTAATTGACTTTCTTGCCAAGAAGTATAGTCTTTATAATGAATTCTAAGAGGGGGCATTAATTGGTAATTTTCTTGTCCATGGGCGTGATAATGGGTGAGGAAATCTTTAATTAAAACCCCTGCTGACCAACCATCAAAAATGATATGGTGCATATTAAACAAGACGATGTAATTCTCTTGGCTTAGTTTAAGTAAGTTAACTTTAAGTAACGGTCCCACTTCTAAATCAAAAGTCGTTTTGGCATTATGGCTGATCGCTTCTTCGATCAGGTTTTCTTGTTCTGTGCTGACATAAGCTGTCAGGTCTATTTGTTTAATGACAAAGTTCATTTGATTATGGACAACTTGACGGGGTTGATTATTGATTAAAGTAAAGGTTGTCCGCAAAATTTCATGGCGTTGAATTAACTGTTGAAAGGCATTTTCAAAAGCATCAATATTGAGATTGCCCTTGAATTGATAAGCACTGGGCATTCCGTAGGCATTATGATTTTGATCTAGGAATTCTAAAGCCCAAAGACGACGCTGACCATGAGACATCGGATAAGATTTTTGGGGGGGAATTGCCGAAATGGGTTCTTGATAATTGTATTGAGTCTGGGAGATTAAAGTCGCTAATCCAGCAACGGTTGGAACTTTAAAGAAGTCAGCTAATTTTACGGATACATTTAGTTCTTTATGAACCCGGGTTACAACCCTTGATAAGAGTAGAGAATGACCGCCAATTTCAAAGAAGTTATCAAAAATACCGATAGGATGTTTAGAGATAATTTTTTCCCAGATACTAACGAGATTGGATTCTAAATGATTACGGGGTGCAACATAATTAGAATTAACCAGAGATTTACCGGTTTCTCTGAGTTCTCTCAGGGAGTGCAGGTCAAGTTTCCCATGTCGAGTTAAAGGGAATTGCTTTAAAAAAATAAAGTAACTGGGAATCATATAAACTGGTAAAAACTTGGCAAGAAATTCTCGAATCTCAGCAATTTCTAGAGTTTTTTCTGTTTGACAGTAAGCAGATAATTGAGTTTGATTATTCACTTGAATGGGTAAAACAATCGCTCTTTCAATGGGAGCATAACGAGTCAATTGATATTCAATTTCTCCGGGGTCAATTCGATAACCATTGACCTTAACTTGATTATCTTTTCGTCCCATAAACTCAATGATACCGGGAGCAGTTTGCTTGCCTAAATCGCCGGTTCTAAAGAGAGTTTTTGTCTCATCAAGAAAGCTAGGTTTAAATTTTTCTTGAGTCATTTCGGGTTGGTTATGATAACCCGATGCTAGGGCGGCACCTTCTACACAAATTTCGCCGATTACATGGAGGGGAACGGGATTATTAAATTCATCAAGAACCCCTAAGCGATTGTTATGGAAAACTTGACCGAGGGGGATTTCGCTGTCTAAGTTTTCCTTGATTTCATACTGGGATACTCCTACACAAGTTTCTGTAGATCCGTAAACATTGCTAACAATTTCTGCTGGAAAACGTTTCCGCAAAGCTAAGGCAGTTTCCCGATCTAATTTTTCCCCTCCTACCGAGATATATTTTAAGCTGGAAATGGTTTCTCCCGGTTCAAGTAGCCCTAAGATTTCTCGATAGATAGATGGGGTGGTATGTAGGGCATTAATTTGATTTTCTTGTAGGAAAGAAACCAGATGTCCTATATATTTTATTTCGTACATATATAGGGATGCACCTATGGTTAAGGGGAGAAAAATATTACGAATAGATGGATCATGAGTAACGGCAGCTGTGAAAATATAGCGCCATTCAGGATGTTTATCTAAATCAAAAGTAAGTCGTAAGCTTTGAATAACATTCAAAATTGAGATGTGACGGCCCATGACTCCTTTAGGATTACCAGTTGAACCTGAAGTGTAGAAAATATAAGCAGTTTGGCTAGAATTGCGAAATATTTTAGGCTCATCTTTGTCATATTTTTCAACAATAGGATCAATTTTATCTAAGCAAATTTTCTCCATTTTTTCAGGTAACTTAGAGATAAAATTACTCTCCGTTAGGCAAACATGACAGCCACTATCTTTTAAAATAAACTCAATGCGACTGTGAGGATATTGAGAGTCTATAGGAACGTAAGTCGCTCCAGTTTTAAAGGTAGCCAGAATCCCGATGATTAAGTTGTGATCACGCTGGAGCATGACCCCAATCACTTTTCCTACACCTAGCTGATATTCCTGCTGTAAATAATGGGTAAGACGATTGACTTTTTCATTTAATTCTTGATAGCTAAGGCTAATTTTTCCCGCAATTAAGGCGGGAGCATTAGGGGTTAATTTAACTTGAGCTACAAAGTCATCAATGATGGTGGCTTTCTCAGGGAGTTGGCGAGTTTTTCCCGTTAATTGTCTGAGTAACTTCTCTTGTTGGACAGGGGTTAATAAAGGTAACTGATAAAGAAGATGATTAGCATCCTCAATGATTCCCCTCAGCAAAATTTCAAAGCTTTCAATAAATTGTTTAATTGTCTCTTTTTTAAATAGTTCTGTATTGTAATTGCAGTAAATAATGAGGTTATCATTAAGTTCAATTAAGTTAAATCCTAGATCAAAAGGGGTGTAAGCAATCGGTGACGGTGGCAAGGATACTTTTAAGTCTTTAAACTCAGGCAAAGTTAAACTAGGATCCATGTTAAAAGATACCGAAATGAGAGGAGAACGAGAAAAATCTCTAGGTAATTGTAAAGCTGCTAATAAATCCTCTAAAGTATAACTCTGATGGCGAAAAGCGTCGATCAGGGTTTGTTTAGTGTGTTGTAAATGTTCAATAAAAGAGGTGGTAGCATCGACTTGTATCCGCAGGGGTAAAAATTGAGAACAAAAGCCTACTAAGTTGTCACTACCTTCTATTTGTCGCCCAGAAATAGGAATACCAATGACTAAATCCTTAAGTCCAGAAATTCGACGCAAAAAAGCAGTATAAGCGGCGAACATTGTCATAAATAATGTAGCTTTATTTTTGCGGCCTACTTTCTGCAAATTTTGCCCAACTTCCGAGGGAATGACTTGACTTTCTTGGCCGCCAGTGTAGGTTTTAACGGCGGGACGGGGAAAGTCGGTGGGAAGCTCAAAGGTTGGCAGCTCTTCCTGATAGGTTTTCAACCAAAAATCCCGATGCTCTAACATTTGCGGACTTTGCGTCTCTTGCGCTCGCAAGGTTAAATATTGCCGAAACTGCATCGGTGGTTTGAGAACATCTTTAGTTGTGTTATTTGGGGATGAATAAAGTTGACCAATTTCCTGCAAAATTAATCCTAGTGACCAACCATCTGCCACAATATGATGAGTTTTTAAAGAGAGCAGATAATGGTCAGATTTTAAGCGCATTAAAATCACAGCAAATAAAGGAGCAATCGACAGGTCAAAGGGTTTTTGGGAAAACTGAGATCGTAATGCTAAAGCCGTCGCTTCGGGATTATCTTCATCCTTCAAATCAATTAAGTTTAATTTAATTTTAACTTCATTGACAACTTCCTGTAATTCTCCTTGTTCTATAATTTTGGTTCGCAAAGCTTCATGGCGATTAATAACTTGATTAATCGTTTTTTCTAAAATGTAAACATCTAAAGAACCTAGTAATTCTAGAGATGTTGTCACGTTATAGGATGCTGAAGCATTACGGTCTAATTCAGCTAATAACCAAAGTTGACGTTGAGCTTCACTGGTGGGAAAGGACTGATTTAAAGATGGTAGATGTCCCCTACCATCTTCATCTTCAGAGAGGGGCTTTTTTTCTTCTTTCTTGACTTGGGGGCGTTTAGCATTAGCAAAAAAACCAGCTTGCTGCAATTCCGTAATCGCTTCTTTGACGGCTACTATAACTTTGTCTATATCTTCATTAGTATGGCAGGTGGAGAGAAAACAAACTCGTTTTTCCCATGTGTAGATTCCTTTAAGATTTAATAGGTAATAAAAGAGGGGTAATTCGATGGGTTGTAAGAAGATACTATAAGCTCCAAAGGGTTCAAAGCGGAATAAAGAGCCAAAATTAACAACCCGAATCGGAATGCCTATTTCTTGAAAAAACTGATTAACTTCGGTGGCTAATCGATGAGTTAATTGATTCACTTTTTCTTGAATCGTTGGACTGTTTTCCCGAAGATGTAAAAGCACAGCACGACAAGCAGCAAGGGCTAAAGGATGACGACAAAAAGTTCCCCCAAAAGCGGTTAACTCGGTTTGGGGATGAGAGTCATCTCCGTATTGCCAGAAACCGCCGTCAACGGTATCTAAGAAATCTGCTTTACCGCAGATCATACTAATTGGTAAACCTCCTCCAATGGCCTTACCATAAATGACTATATCAGCTTCAACATTGAACCATTCTTGCGCTCCTCCCGGAGCAATCCGAAAGCCAGTAATAATTTCATCAAAAATGAGTGTGATCCCTTTTTTATGGGTTATTTGTCGTAGTTTTTGCAGAAATTCTTGAGGCTGTAAATCGGGTTTGCGACTTTGAACTGGTTCGACTAATACGGCGGCTAAATCATCAGCATGAGTAGCAATAATATCGAGGCTTTCTTCAACTCCATAACTCAAGACTATTATGTCTTCAACCATTCCTAAAGGAGTGCCTAAACTTAAGGGTTGAGCCGTGGTTTTATCTTCTCCTACTCGTGCTAAGATGCCGTCAAAAGTTCCATGGTAGGAGCCGGCGAACATAACGATTTTTTGACGTTTTGTACGAGAGCGAGCAATGCGAACAGCGGCCATAATCGCCTCGGTTCCCGTATTACTAAAAGCGACTCTTTCGACTCGACCCATTTCACTAATTAAAGCGGCGGTTTCGGCAGCCAGATTTGACTGCATTCCTAAACCTATTCCTCGGTTCATTTGTTCTTGAACCGCTTCAATGACAAAATCCGGACTATGCCCAAAAAAGTTAACCCCAAACCCCATAGCTAAGTCAATGTAATTATTGCCATCAATGTCCTTAAAATAAGCCCCTTGAGCAGATTCTGAAACAATGGGATATTGAAATTCTTTTAAGGCCATGCGGAAGTCAATGGTCGGTTTAACATCCACCATTGTCTTACGGCTATTTTGTGAATAGGCTTTTGATTTGGCGGTTTTCTGGTTATAAATACTCTGTAAATTTTGAATAAAGGCTTGTTGTTGTTCGGTTAAGGATTTGTTCTCAGTCAGCTTTAAAGCTAAGGGGTTTAAATTGGGAGAACTAGGTTTCTCAGGAGATTTGGGCTTCTCTTGAGAAACCGGAAGGTAAGTTTCTATCTTAGAGCTTTGGGTAGGAATGATTTGAGTCTGATTCGTTAATATTTCGGGGGCTATACTGGGGGAGACGGTGGCAGTTTGAAGAACTTCTAATTGCTTGATAATGGTTTTTTCATGGAGGTCTTTTAGGTCTTTTAAAGATTGTAATTGAGCCATCATTAAGGCTTCTTTACCGGAGCTTTCACCTGAGACAGTGAACTTAGGAATTGCAGGAATTGAGAGGTGTTCATCTGGCACACAAGCAAGAATTAATTCTTGGCCATTGTTAATGGGAATATTGTTTTGTTTAGAGAAACTATTCGCCGTAGCGAAACCACAGCGCTTTAAAACGGAACACCAATTTTCCCCACTTAATAAGGGAGTGTCTGAGCGTAATTCTTGGTCCTGAAAGCGCCACCAGCCGGGGGTTAATCCAAAGGTTAAATTCAGCCATGAGTTATTTTCTACGGTTTCGAGGAGAACTAAGTAACCACCGGGGCGCAGCAGTTCCCGAATATGGGTTAGAGTTTCTGTAATATTTCGGGTCGCATGAAGGACGTTAGCGGCCACAACAATATGATAATTACGAGCAGGTATCCCCTGAGAAATGGGGGACTTTTCAATGTCTAGTTGATGAAAGTTTAGGTTATATTTTTTCTGAAATTTTTGCCTAGCTTGATGCAGTAAGAAGGGAGAAACTTCGCTAAAAGAATAAGTGATATGATCGAGATTTAAGTGGTTAAGAATTGCTTCTGAAGTGGCACCAGTTCCTCCTCCTATTTCGAGAATTTGATAGGGGCGATCACTATTAGAAAAGTTGGTTAAAATCTGGTTAATAGCTTGGGCGACTCGTTGATTCATCAATCGAGATACGGGAGAATTGCCATAAATACTTTCTGCATGAGCAACGGAACCTTCTGGGAAAATTAATGTCAAGGGGTCCATATTTCCCTTGAGAACTTCTGCTAAATTTTCGCCGCAGCGTTGCAGCATTTCTAATTCAGGTTTTGCAGATGGACAAGTTTTTTCTAGCTTTTGTAGGGCTTGGGGCAAGGAAAAAGACTCAGGCAAGTTTTTGACAGTCCAAATATTCCCTTGATTTTGAAGAATATTAGCTTGCTCTAAATCCTGCAAATAACGATTGAGCAAAATGTGATATTTAGGGGCAACAGGTAAGGTTTGTCTTAGGGTTTCTATTGTCCATTGTTCCCCTTGATTAAGTTTTTTTCCTAGGGACTCTAAGGCCTTGATGATATAGGCTGTAGCGATGGGTTGCAATTGCTCAATGACTTGCAAATAATTGCTTAATTCTGTCTCATCATCGATAACTTTAGTTGTTATTTCTGAAGCATTTTCTAAGGGTTTTTCTTTGACAAATTGGCAGAGGTATTCGGCGATATCAACAAGAGTTTGTAAATCGGTAAAGAGTTGATCTATTTTCACTTTGACTTGAAATTTTTCTTCAACTTTGCGAGAAAAGTCAGTCAAGATAATTGAGTCTGCTCCTAAGTTTAGTAATGTCTCATCCTCCGGTAGATCGTTCTCATCTTCTTTCAGAAGTAAAGCCAAAATTGATTTTAATTGATTACGGATTTCCTGTTGATGTTTTTGCATATTGAAAACTGTGGTTTCGGTATCGGTAAGGTTAGAGGTTTGTGCGTCTAGGAATATTTTGTCAATGCTCTGATTTTCTGTTCGAGGATTAGGCTGAAATTGGCAAGGTTTCCTTTGAAAGGGATAGTTCGGCAATCTGACTTTTTTATAGCCATAATTTCGATTGAATTGTTCTGGATTGAAAGGCGCGCCATTTAGGTAGAGTTGTCCCAAGGCTGAAAGAATTGTATGCCAGTTATCTAAGCCACGATTGAGAGAACTTAACCAGATGAACTCATCTTTATAACGACGACCTTGTTCTGCTAGTATTGGTCTTGGTCCCACTTCTAAAAATAGGTTATATCCCTTGTTGAAAGCGGTTATTAAACTCGACAAAAATCTTACTGGTTCTCGGCATTGTTTGCTCCAGTAAGCGGCATCTGGTGCATTTTCTAAAACCTCTCCATCAAGTCCTGAAAGTAGCAGAATTTGGGGTCGTTGATAAGAAATTTGACGAGCCTCTTTTTCAAATTCTTTTAAAATTGGCTCCATTAAAGGGGAATGAAAAGCCTGAGTAACGGGAAGATATTGAGCGGGAATTTTTTGCTTTTTGCAGGTGCTAATAACTTCCTCAATGCTGGCACTTTCTCCAGCAATCACAATCTGTTGAGGGTGATTAATGGCAGCTATTGAAACTGTTTGAGTATAATTTTTAATTAGGGAACTTACTGTCTCTTCATCAGCAAAAATTGAAGCCATTTTCCCAGAGGTCGTGGTTTGCATTAATTGCCCCCGTTTGACAACTAAGGCGAGTCCAGCTTCTAAGCTAAATACTCCTGCGATACAAGCTGCTACATATTCTCCCACACTATGGCCAATCAGTAAACTGGGGGTAATTCCCCAAGATTTCCATAGCATTGTTAGGGAATATTCTAGGGCGAATATAGCCGGTTGAGCGTAAGCAGTTTGATTGAGTAAATCGGTCTGTTCACCAAATAATATTTCAGTTAAAGGATGGTCTAAATACTTCGCTAATATTTCGGCACATTGATCAATATATTGACGAAATGTCGGCTGGGTTTGATAGAGTTGATGCCCCATGCCGGGATAACAAGCCCCTTGCCCTGTAAAAAGAAAAACAATTTTAGGGGATTTTTCCGATGTAAAACGTTGATAAAAAGTCAAATCATCAAGTGGTTTTTCTTCAGCAAAAGCGGCTAATCTTTGTTGTAATTCTGGACAAGTATCGCCAACAATGGCTAAACGTTCAGGTAAATCTATCCTCCCGACGGCTGCACTATAACAAATATCTCCAATTTCAGGACGAGATTCTAGGAGGGTATGGAAGCGTTTGGCTAATTCTTTTAAAGCGGTTTTGTTGTGGGCTGAAAGGGTTAAGAGATGACTGGGAATTTGTTGTTGAATTTCTGAGATTTTGCTGACGGGTGCCTGTTGAACAATGACATGGGCATTTGTGCCAGAAAACCCAAAAGAACTTACCCCAGCTATAGGGACTTTATTGTTATTCGGCCAAGGTATATTTTGAGTAGGAATTTTAATAGGATGATCTTCCCAATTAATCAGAGGATTAGGGCTTTGGAAGTGAAGATGGGAGGGGATTTCACCCTGTTGAAGAATCAGAATTGTTTTGATTATTCCAGCCATGCCAGCTGCGGCTTCAAGATGACCGATATTGGTTTTCACTGAGGCGATATAAAGAGGGTCGGAGCGCTTTCCATAAACTGAGGCAATGGCATTCAATTCGATGGGATCTCCTAAAGAAGTGCCTGTGCCATGAGCTTCTATGTAGCTGACATCTTCAGGGACTATTCTGGCATCAGCTAGAGCTTGACGGAGCAATTCTTGCTGGGCGGGTCCACTGGGTACGGTTAAACCGGCAGCAGCCCCATTATGATTCACCGCCGAACCTCGCAACAGGGCAAGAATGTGATCCCCGTTTTTCTGGGCTTCTGATAAAGTTTTTAAGATTAAAACCCCACAGCCTTCCCCTCGCACATATCCGTTAGCAGAGGCATCGAAGGTTTTGCAACGCCCATCGGGGGACATCATTCCCGACTGAGAAAGACTAATCGTAATTGCGGGTTCTAAAATGAGGTTTACCCCACCCACTAAAGCGAGTTCACATTCACGATTTCTCAGGCTACGAATCCCCTGATGGACGGCTACTAATGAGGATGCACAGGCTGCATCAATCGAGAGACAAGGACCGTGAAGATTGAGAAAATAAGATAGCCTTCCGGCGGCTGCGCTTAGAGCATTGCCGGTGCCAAAAAAAGAGTCAATTTGATCATAGTTAGTGCCGTAAACCTTCAGGGCATGATCAATGCTAGTAATCCCCACAAATACCCCTACTTTATTATCGGCTAAATTTTTCAGAGGTAAATTGGCATTTTCTAACGCTTCCCAAGCAACTTCTAAGAGTAACCTTTGTTGAGGATCCATGGAGGCTGCTTCTCTTGCTGAAATCGAAAAGAAACGGGCATCAAATTCTGTAATATTCTCTTGAAGAAATCCCCCATAAGCGGTGTTCATTTTTCCTAAAGTTGGTTCTTGAGAATACAGTTTTGAGATATCCCAACGGCTTTTAGGAACTTCTACTATAGCATCAAGCCCGGCTTGACAAAAACTCCAATATTTTTCTGGGGAATTAATACCTCCAGGAAAACGACAAGCCATCCCAACCACCGCAATAGCTTCACTTTGTCTCGTCTCTAATTCATTGATACGAGCCTGCATGACCTCCATTTTGCTTAAGGTCGTTGCCATTAATTTTTTGTAATCTATACTCTCAACCATGCCCTATTCTCTATAATTTCTAAATTTATACGCCGTTAAACATAAATTAGGATGCTGTGCTATCAGTAAATATAAACCCAAATTTAACTCCAGAGAGTTAAGCTTACTCATGTTCATCTACCTATCCTACCACATCTCATGGCTTTTGAAACATTATTTTTAAAGTTTAACCTCCATATTGATCAAGCTCCGTTAATTTTTGATTAAGTAATCTTGCGAGTTCGTCTTCACTGAGGCTGTCGTAGGGATTATGATTGTCAGGAATTGGATTTATTTTAATCTCAAAATCGAGATGATTGGCTAGAATTTCTTCCCTTAAATAGGTACTTAAGCTGAGAAGATTAGGATAATCGAAAATGATCGAGGATGGCAATTTACACCCTAAATCTATTTCTAAGCGATTTTTAAATTCTATGACCATTAGAGAGTTTAAACCTAAGTCTAAGAATGATGTTTGTTGAGGAATAACCTTATTCTCATTTAACCCTGTCACTTCTCTTAATATTTTCTCCAGTCCTTCTACTAAAGCGGTTATTCGTTCGTCTATAGAGACAGATTTTAATTGTTCTAATAGTTTTGCTGGACTTGTTTGTTTTTGATTGTTTAGGGTTAATACCTCGCTAAAGAAGGGTTGACTAATGTTGAAAGTTTGATTAAAAATCGACCAATCAATATCGAGAACTATCCCTTGAGTAATATCACCTAAAATTACCTGACTGAGATATTGAAACCCTTGCTCAGAGGACATCATCTGCAAACCCCAATTAGCGAAACGTTGTTGATCAATTTGGTTGCCCGTCTCCCAAGCTCCCCAATTAATACTAATACCAGGTAATCCTAAACTTTGCCGTTGCTGCATTAGAGCATCCAGGAAAGCATTAGCCGCCGCATAATTACTTTGACCCGGCGAACCAAGGATAACAGCCGCAGAAGAAAAGCTTACGAAAAAGTCCAAAGATAGAGAGCGAGTATAACGATCTAATAATAAAGTTCCTGCTACTTTTGGACTGATTACCTTTTGATATTTTTGCCAACTTTGATTACTGATCAGCCCATCTTCTAAGACCGCTGCTGCGTGAATTATTCCTCGTAAGACGGGCAAGTCTGCGCCAAAACGAGAGAATAAATTTTTCATATCTGTGGGGGAAGTAATATCAGCTTCAATCAAGGTTACTTTTGTTCCTTTTTTCACTAATGAAGCTATCAATTCTGTTGAAGATTTAACATGGCGACTACACAAAACTAAGTGACTTGCTCCCATTTCTGATAACCATTGAGCCACTAATCCGCCCAGTTTTCCTCCCCCTCCCGTGATTAAATAAGCCCCTGACTGATTAATAAACTGTCGTTTTTCTGAGATAGGAAGAGATGCAGAAACTAACCTGGCTGCGTAGCGGTTTCCTTGACGTAAAGCTAAACGGAATTCATGGGGGAAACACTTTAATTCATTGAATAAAAGTTCAGCTTCATTAGCTTCTTTATGGATTGGTAAATCTAAACAAACACAACCCATTTTAGGATACTCTTGATTAATGACTGCTCCTAATCCCCATAAATGAGACTGTTGAGGAGATAAAGCCGTATCATTGCTCATCTTATTAGCCCCGCGAGTAATCAGCCATAAATGGGGTAATTTCTCCCAGTTATTAGTGAGGGTTTGCACTAAATTTAAGACGGCATGAGAACTCTGATATACTGTATCTAGAACATCTTCAGCTTCTGAAGATTCCCAACAAAAAACAACACCAGTCGGAAATTCTCCAGATGGATAAGCTTCTTGATAGAGACGCTGAAAATCAGATTTCTGAGCGGCATTGATGGCAAAAGAATCTTGAGAATGACATTGATAATTCTGCCCCATTTCTACAGTAATTACTTTTTCTCCTGCCTTTTTGTATAAATTAATTAGGGAATTTAAGTCTGTTTCTGGACGAACCAAGACTAACCAAGAATTTTGAGGATCAACGGCAACAGTTGGCATTGAAGAAAGTTTTTTCCATTCCACTTTATAAAAGCAATTGTTTGACTTTTCTTGCCATAAACTCTGTAAAATATCTGGATTTATGCGCCGTGCTGTTAAGTCAGTAAAACGAGCGCAAAGCTGTTCTTGTTCATTATAAATATTAACATTTACTCTCATTTCACCATTAGTATCTGAGATGACCTGAACTTCCGTCCAAACTTGCGAAGTTGGATTTAGGAATATTTCCAGGGAAGAGAATCCATAAGGTAGATGCAATTCTTGACCATGAATTTCGGGGAAAGCTGCCCCAATACTCTGTAAGCAAGCATCCAAAAGAACTGGATGAAAATAATAACGCCGATCCGCTAAACTAGGGTTAATACTAATTTTAGCTTGAGAGCCTTTTTTGAAAGAATATAACTCTTGAATCGCTTTAAACTGCTCCCCATACCTGATACCCATCTGCTGATAAAGCTCATAGAATTCACGAATAGAAATCGATTCTTTAGAGTTTTCCCTTTCTAATTTAGTTTGGGTTAATTCTGAGGCAGCCAAGCTTTGTATATCCTTAGGTTTGACTTCACCTGTAACATGAAGAACCCATTGTTCTTGTGCAGAATCACTGCTAAATATCTCAAAAGTATAAATCAGTTGAGATGATTTTTTAGGTTTAAAAATTATCTGGATTATTGAGGGATTTGGAGACAAGAGTAGTCCCTGATGGATAGAGACATTTTCAAGGGTGACAAAATGCCCATCAAATATTTTCTGACTTGCGGCTAAAATAGCTTCAATAAAACCAGTAGCCGGAAATACAATGTTTTCAAATACCTTATGTTCTTCTAAATAACTAGGGTTAAGAGAACTCACCTCACCTTCAAAGATCATGTCTCCCGTTGCTAACTTTTTAAAATCTCTAATAAAAGGATGTAACTGAGTCTTGATTTGCCCTAGAGAAAATTCCGAATTAGATAACCAATACCGTTCTCTTTGAAAAGGATAAGTCGGTAAAATAATCCGCTTACCTTGTTTAAATACTTTAGCCCAGTCTAGGGAATAACCATTAACAAAAAGTGTCGCTAAACTTCTATACATTTGTGCCTGTTCATCCTGCCCGGGTACAATACTAGGCAACCATAATAGGTCTTGGTTAGAGGAAATAAGGCGAGCCATACTCAGTAATACAGGCTTGGAACCGACTTCTAGAAAACAACGATAACCCTGATCAATTAAAGACTTAAATCCTTGACTAAACTGTACAGTATTACGCAGATGAGCTACCCAATAATCAGGAGTTGTAATTTCTGAACCTACAGCTTTCCCTGTCAGATTACTAATAATGGTTAAGTTAGGTTCATGAAAAGAAATTGTTTTTAAGACCTGGGAAAAGTCATCAAGAATAGGCTGCATTAAGGGAGAATGAAAAGCATGAGATACCGCTAAACGTTTAGTTTTATACCCTTGATCAATAAAGTCTTTTTCCAGTTGCTCAACAATCTCTTTAAATCCAGAAATGACGGTAATTGAGCCATTGGCTGAAGCAATATTAACTTGATTTTCATAAGAAGTTAGAGCGTTTGCTACCGTCTCATAATCAGCATAAATAGCGGACATACTGCCATTGTGGGGCAATTTTCCCATTAATTTACCCCGTTGAGTCACTAATTTTAAGGCATCTTCTAAAGAAAAGACTCCTGCCCAACAAGCCGCCACATATTCCCCGATACTATGTCCTAAAAGGGCTGAAGGTTGTATTCCCCAAGATTGCCATAATTTGGCGAGTGCATATTCAAGGGAAAAAATCACCGGCTGAGTGATTTGGGTTTCCTCTAATAACTGGCTATTTTGCTCTTGAAAGATTAAATCTAGGAGAGATTTTTCTAAAAGGGGTTCTAGAATTTGATCACAAAGATCTAATGTTTCCTTAAAAACAACTTCTCGGTTATAAAGGGTTTCTCCCATGCCAGAATATTGAGAGCCTTGTCCAGAAAAGAGGAAAGCTATCTTTGGCGGAGTCTCTGATAAAATCGGTCGAATTAATGAGTCAGAATCTTCACCATCTTGGTAATCAATTAATGCTCGTTGTGCCGTCGTTATTGAGTCTGCTAAAATACAGATTCGTTGCGGAAAAATCCCCCGCCCTGTACTGGCGGTAAAACAAACATCAGCTAAATTGATAGACTCAGTCAAAATATCTTGATAATTTCTCGCTAACTCTTGCAGGGATTTTTCAGAACGAGCCGAAAGAGGTAATAGATAAAAATTATTCTCCGAAGCTTGAGGCAAATCAGAGCCAATTTCCCCAACAATGATATGAGCATTCGTTCCACTAAATCCAAAGGAACTTACTCCAGCAATCCTTGGACGTTCGCTGATATTCCAAGGTTTTCCTTGTACAGGAACTTCAAAAATATGAGAACTCCAATCAAAGCGGGGATTAGGATTTTTAAAGTGAAGATGAGGAGGTATTTTATGGTGTTGTAAAGCTAGAACTGTTTTAATTAATCCAGCAATTCCGGCAGCACCTTCTAAATGGCCTAAATTCGTTTTTACTGAACCAATAATTAAAGGCCGATTAGGGGAGCGTTGACCAAAAACGGCGGACATACTTTCTAATTCAATCGGATCACCAAGGGCTGTTCCAGTGCCGTGAGCTTCAATATAATCGATTTGTTCAGGCTTGAGATTAGCACGTTTAAGGGCTTGATGTAATAATTTTTCTTGAGCTTGACCATTAGGAACAGTTAGCCCACTGCTTGGACCATCATGATTGACGGCTGTACCATAAATTTTTGCCAAAATTTGGTCTCCATTCTTAACCGCTTGGCTCAATCTTTTCAGAACAACTATTCCACAGCCTTCTCCTCGCACCATGCCATTTGCGCTCTCATCAAAGGTTTTGCAATGTCCATCAGGGGCAAGCATATGGGCGCGACTTTCGATTAAAGAAATAATGGGAGTTAAAATAATATTAACCCCTCCGGCTAAAGCCAGATCGCACTCACCATTAAGTAAGGCATTATAAGCTAAATGAATCGCTACTAATGAGGAGGAACAAGCGGTGTCAATAGTCATTGATGGACCCTGTAAACCCAGGACATAAGAAAGACGACCCGCCGCCATACTAACAGAAGTTCCTGAACCAGTATAAGCATTAATGGCTTGAGGAGAATAACTTAATTGGGCATAATCTTGAGTCATGCAACCGATAAAAACTCCCGTCTGACTGTTGCGTAATTTTTGGGGATTTTGTCCAGCAGATTCTAAAGCTTGCCAGGTGGTTTCCAATAGTAAACGCTGCTGAGGATCCATAGCGACAGATTCTCTAGGAATAATGCCAAAAAATTCTCCATCAAATTCCTCAATTTGTTCTAGAAATGCACCGTAAGGAGCGTATATTTTGCCCGGTACATCGGGATTAGGATCATACCATGTTTCCTGATCCCAGCGATCTTGAGGAATTTCTGTTATGGCATCTTTTCCCTGTTCTAAAAGTTCCCAGAAAGATTGTAAATTCTTAGCCCCGCCGGGAAATCGACAAGCCATGCCGACAATAACAATAGGATCATCATCGAATTGTGATTTTTCTACAGAGGATTTTTCTGGCTGTTTTTGAGAAATTTCTGCTTTTATTTGAGGGGTAAATACTGGTTGACAATTATCTAGAACTTCTTGCTGTAAATAATTAGCTAAGGCTTCAACATTCGGAAAACGAAAAGTAATTGTCGAAGGGAGAGAACAATTAAAGTCAGTTTGTAACAGATTTCGTAACTCTGTAGAAGTGAGAGAGTCCATCCCCAAATCAAAAAAGCCCTGTTGAGGGGAAAAAGTTTCATCATTTGAGCGTCCTAAAACAGTAGAAACACGCATGATGATATGATTAGTTAGCCAATTAGGACGCTCTTTTAAGGTTAAATTTTGCCATTGTTTTAAAAACTCAGATGAGGGGGCAGCTTGGGGTTTTCCTTGAGGCAGAAAGTTTTTATAAAAGCTTTGATGAATATAAGGAAATTGTTGCCAGTCAATCTTAATTACACCAGCGCGGATAATCTGATTTAGAAGAATTTTTTCCAGAGCATTAATGGCTAAATCGGGTTTCATAGCCCCATATCCTTTAGCGGCTAATCTCTCTAAAACATTGCGATCTACTGCTGCACCTATTTCACTCCAAGGACCCCAATTTATGACCGTTCCGGGTAAACTATGCGCCTGACGATAATAGATAAAAGCGTCTTCAAAGGCATTAGCTGCCGCAGCATTAGCTTGTCCTGCCGAGCCAATTAAAGATACAGCAGAAGTATAACAGACAAAGAATTCCAATGGGTCATTTAGGGTGAGTTGATGAAGCAACCAAGTTCCTTTAACTTTGGGAGCTAAAACATAATTAAAGCTCTCTGGTGTTAGTCTTAATAAGGTTGTATCGTCTAAGGTTCCAGCAATGTGAAAAATGCCCCGTATAGGATATTTAGAACGGCATTCTTCTAGGACGGCGTGCAGTTTTTCAGCATCGGTAATATCAAGTTTTTTAAGGGTAACTTCTGCCCCACTAGAGGAGAAATTGGCTAATATTTCAGGGCTAATTCCTTCTGCCCCTCGACGGCTACACAAAACTAGATTCCGCGCCCCTTTTTCAATCATCCATCGGGTTGTTGCTAATCCTAACCCCCCTGTGCCTCCTGTGATTAAATAATAGGCATCAGGACTAAAATTGATCTTTCCATCTTCAAGTTTTCTCTGCACCAAACGAGGATAAAAACGCTGTTCCCCCCGCAAAGCAACCCGGTTTTCTTGGGGATTACTGTAGATTTCTTGCAGCAGTTTGTCGGCTGCGTTTACTTCATCTGGATCTAGGTCAATTGCCTTAAAATTAAGTTCAGGATGTTCTAAGACTAGGCTGAAGGCTATTCCTAATAAGGAGGCTTGAGAGGGAGAGGTTAGGGTTTTAATGGCTTTTGCTGGTACTGCTCCTTGAGTCACTAAAATCAGAGTCGGTGGATTTTCTTGCTGCAATAAGGCTTGTAAGAAAAAGAGAAATCGTTGACAATGAATCTCGACTTGTTGATCAATTTCTCCAGGGATGTTTTCTAAGCCCCAGAAGTACAGTATTTGACGAGTTTCTGAAGTTATCGAGTTTCTCAATGTTGATAGGTAATCTTCAGCAATCTCCGGGTTAATATCTTGGGTAAAGACGCAAGAACAACTTATTCCTCTCTGTTGGAATAGAGGGATTAAACCGTTAGCAATTCCTTGACTATCTGCCCAGATTATTTGATGAGAGTAAGATTTTGCTGGCAGAGAAGGTAATTGCTCACTGCTTCTACCAATAATGACACTTTGTTTTAATAAATTTCGGGTTTTTGCTTGGCTTGGTTCGATAATATTAATGTCTTCAAATTGATTCTCAATCAGTAAATTTTGCCAATCTTTTGTGCTGATTAACGGATAACCATTCCGCCGCAGATCTTGACTACATAACCACCATCCTTCTGTCAAGCCAAAGGTTAAATCTACCCAACGTCTTGCCCCTGTACTTTCTAAGAGGATTAGTAGTCCCTTGGGAGCGATGAGAGAGCGCACATTTTCAAGGGTTTTTTGAAGGTTGGCTGTGGCATGAAGAACATTAGCGGCAATGATTATGTCAAAACTGCCAGGGAGAAAATCTTGAGTAAAGGGATTTTTTTCAATGTCTAAAGTTTGATATTTAATAAAGGGATAGTTTCTAAAATTTTCCTTGGCTCTTGTTAAGAAACTAGAGGAAATATCGGTGAATACATATTCGATATGTTCTTTGGGTAAGTGAGGTAAAATGCCAGTAGTAGCGGCTCCTGTGCCTCCTCCAATTTCGAGAATTCTTAGGGGATAATAGGGGGGTAAATTCGCAATAGCACGGCTGATTGTGGTGGCGACTAACTGATTCATCAATTTAGCTCCGGCGGCTTCCGAATAAATTGATGCGATCGCTTCTAAATCCCCTTGAGGAAAGAGTAATTCTAATGGATCAACTTGACGACTCATGACTGCTGCCAAAGCAGAGCCACAACGCTCCATTAGACTAATTTCTGCTGGATAATCGGCAAATTCTTGGCGGAGAATTTTAATTTGTGATTGGGATGAAGGTGCTTCTAATTTTTTGAGGAATAACCAGCCATCTTTTGTCTGATTAACGATTTTTTCTTCAGCTAAAATGCTTAAACATCGAGATAATAAAGGTCGGTAAAAATCGACAATTTGACCTTGATTTGCTATCTGTGCTTCGGAATAAGTTTGACCTAATTTTGGCTGTCCATTAAGTTTTGTTAAGGCTTCCCAGATATAGACAACGCTTAACTTTTCCAAAGCTGCCATTAAGCGCTCATATTGCGCCAATTTTTCCCCTAGTTGTTGTTCTAACTGTGGGGGGTGAATTTGATTTTTAATTACCTGGGGAGCTACTAAAGTGTCTCTGCCATTCCCTAATAATTCCTCGCAAGGCATCCATTCTTCTAGATAGATTTGAGGGGGGATTTCTTGGGGGATAATCTCTTGGGATTGAACGGCTTTTAGTTCTAAGTTGGTGAGGGATGCTAAGGGTTGACCTTGGGGGGAATAGATATCAATATCAGCGATAATAATGTTAGGGTTGGGGGAGGAGTTCTTCAGTCGAACCGCGCTGATTACCTGCTCATCAGGAGGGTGAAAAAATGCCAATTTACCAAGACGAACAGGAACATAAGTTACTGAGGATTCTTCTTTAAATAAAATGGCAGCAATACCTTGAAAACAAGCATCTAACATAGCTGGATGAAAATGATATTTTTCCCGCTCTAATCTATCGGTTAATTTGATTTGAGCAAAAGCTGTATTTTCTCCGCGCTTTAGTTGATGAATGAGCCGAAAGTTACTCCCGTAATTTATCCCTGATTTTTGATAAGTTTCATAAAAGGAGTTTATATCGACTTCTTCAGGACAATTTTTTGCGATTTCTTCTAGATCACAATTGGTTAAATTAGTTGATTTCAATTCCTCAATTTTTCCAGTAACTAATACTTCCCAATTTGGCTCAAGTGCATGGTAAATTTTAAAGCTTTTTTGCTCAATGATTAACTGTAATGTGTCTTCCGTATCTTTTAAAATTAATGCTTTCTTAAATTCAACATTTTCTAAAATAACTTTTTGATTCTCCCCAGCAGCTAAAGCCATTTCTATTAAGGCAGATGCTGGCAATATGGCCTGATCAAAAACCTGATGTTCTCCTAAAAATGCAGGTTTATGTTGACTAATGCTCCCTCGATATTGAAGCAGAGCTAAGGGAGAAGGAAAATGATCGCCTAGTAAGGGGTGTCCAGAGTAATAATTAGGATTTTTATAGTTAGAAGACTCTGATTTATTGCCAGAATTTATCCAGTAGCGTTTGCGGATAAAAGGCGAATTAGGTAAACTAATTTTTTGCCCTGGATGTGAGCGATGAAAGGCTTCCCAGTTAATATTAAATCCTCTCACATAGAGTTGACCTAGCACCCTTTGCTCATGCTGGTCACTGTGACAATCTTTCCCTAAACTAGATAACCATAGAATTGAATTTACCCCTAACTTTTGACGACCTATATTAATGAGATTGGCACCGATTCCCATTTCTAGGAAGATTTGATATCCCATTTGATGCAGAGTAGAAATTCCCTGGGCGATTTCGTCGGATTTCTGCCCAATCTTTTCCCCTCTATTCACCAAATTTGTGAGAGATTTTTTCACAACTTCACCCTGATAAATTAGGGTAATATCGGGGGAGTTAGAATCGACTTCTGGGGTGCTTTTAAGTAAGGATAAAAGGTCTTCTGAGTTGGGGTTTTGTGGGCTAATTCCGGCGCGTTTCGCCACCAGCTTGACGGTATCTTCAAGGGAAAAAACGCCCGCTTGTTGAGCGGCGAGATATTCCCCTAATCCAGAACCTAAAATCGCAGAAGGAGAAATTCCCCACGATTTCCAGAGTTCACAAAGAGCATATTGATAGGCAAATAATAGCGGTTGTACAGACAAAGAACTCTGAGGCTCTAAGGCTTTTTTAGATGACAATAATTCCTGAAGAGAAAATTCTAAATATTTTTTAAACAGATGCTCGCACTGCCTAAAAGCCTCATGAAATACTGGCTCATTATTGAGCAGGTTTTCAATGATTTCTGGACTAATTTCTTCCTCGTCATTGCAGAGAAAAGCAACTTTAGGATGGCTTTGCGCTTGTCCATAAATGATGTCGAAGCTATTATTTTGAATATTTTGAAATTGCTTTTCATCCCCATTGCTATTGAGAAAAGCCTGAATTCCTTGGCGCAGATTTTCTTGATTAGAAACTAAAAGAGCGAGACGATGTTTATGGGGGAAACGACCAGTATTTAAAGATAGAGCAATGTCCTTGACGTTGAGTTCTGTTTTCTGCTCAAGGTCATCGACAAATTGAGTCGTAAAAAGACGTAAACGTTCGGGTTCCTTAGCCGAGAAAGTAACGAGAATGGGGGATATTTTTGGGGTTTGGGGTTGCGGTTGAGGCGGTTCACTTAAAATAACATGAGCGTTGGTTCCCGATGCTCCAAAAGAACTGACTCCAGCCGCTTTGAGCTTGCCATTATTAACATTCCAAGGACAATTTTGCGTAACGATACTAATCGGTAAGGCATCCCAATTAATATGAGGATTGGGTTTTTTAAGATTTAGATGAGCCGGAATTTCACGGTAGTGCAGCGATAATGCGGTTTTAATTAATCCTGAAATTCCCGCCGCCGCCGCCAGATGACCTAAATTAGTTTTGAGAGAACCGACTAATAAAGGGTTAGATTTGCGACGATTGACGCATAATGCCTCGGCTATGGCTTTAATTTCGATGGGATCTCCCAAAGATGTTCCTGTACCGTGAGCTTCAACATAATCGATAGCCTCGGCATCTAAACGAGCGTCAGCTAGAGCTTCTCTGATTAATTCTCTCTGTACGGGCCCATTAGGAACGGTAAAGCCGCCACTGGCCCCATCGTTGTTGACTGCGGTCCCTCGAATCACGGCCCAAATGTGATCACCATCTTCAAGAGCGTCACTGAGTCTTTTTAAGACGATGACTCCGCAACCTTCGCCGATTCCAAACCCATCGGCACTTTCGTCAAAGGTTTTGCATTGGCCATCTGGGGCCAACATCTGATTGCGGCACAAGGCGATGACCACTTCTGGAGTTAAAACTAGGTTCACTCCTCCGACTAAAGCTTGTCTGCATTCTTGGGACCGTAAGGAACGGCAAGCGAGATGAACAGCGACTAAGGAGGAAGAGCAAGCGGTATCTACTGCCAAACTCGGACCATTAAGATTTAAAAGGTAAGAAATACGCCCAGCTGCCGCGTTAGTATGATTGCCCGAAATATGATAGGCTCCGATGGCATTATAGTCCTCATTTGAGGTAAGAATACGGGCATAGTCATTGTTAGTAATCCCGATAAAAACCCCTGTTTTTCCCCTTCTAGCCGTCGTTGTTGCCATTCCTGCATTTTCCAAAGCTTCATAGGCTACCTCTAAAAGCAATCTTTGCTGAGGATCCATAGCGACGGCTTCCTTGGGAGCAATTCCGAAAAAATGGGCATCAAACTGGGAGACATCATCGAGAAACCCCCCCTGAGAAACATAGATTTTACCCACTTTATTCCGATCTGAATCATAAAAATCCTGCTGGTTCCAGCGCTCTTTAGGTATTTCTCTGAGGTGATTTTTACCCGCTTTCAGGAAAGACCAGAAGGATTCAGGTGTCGCAATATTATGACCGAAACGACAACCTAAACCCACGATAGCTAAGGGTTCTCTTTGTTGAGACTCGAAAGCTTTTAATTTTTCTTTAGCTTCACTAAGAGCTTTAAAAACTCTAGTTTGGATTGATTGGTCGTTTTCGGATAAGTTCTTTTTATCTTGAAAGTCCATATTGTTAGAATCGACTTGGAAAAGAATAATTATTGCGACTGACGGGGTGACAAGCAGATGGAAAGTGAAACAGGGTGTAGAGTGTCGGGTTTAGGGAAAAAGCTTGAGACTTTCGCCGAAAGATAACGAGGGAATTTGGTTTTTGCCGAGTAAGTCGATTAATTTGATGGCTCACAGTGAGGAAATTTTTCCCCCACCTCACTTAAACTTCAACCTCGTTGTCACCCCTTCAGCTATTACGACCAGACATCTAATCGTACCTGATCAAGGTAGTAATTGTCAATAGACATCTGCAATAAACGTTTATGGGGTGTGGCATCCTAAGCTCTGCTCTGCTGGTCTCGCGCAAGTCTATCTTTCAATGTCACACTTTCTGCACTTCTTAATATTCAATTAATAATTTTTACTAATTTATTGGGTTCAGTGGTTTCTACAGTGAAGATTTTTTGTCAAAACATCCCAGGGAATGTAAAAATTTGTAAAAGTATATGGAGATGTGTAGAATGTCGGCTAGTATGCTACAATGTCGAGGCTCAGAACAATTTTGAAGAAGCGACAGAAACCCTGACCTTAGCCGTAGTCGGGTTTCCTGTAGTTCAAATAGCAATAATTCCACTCGTCAGAGACAGGAATTATCGCTTTAAGGGAACGGTGAAAAAAGCATTGTACCCCATGACTCTGAATACCGCCATCAACCACTATTTAGGGAAAAAGTTAGAACAGCAATGGAAGCACATCTGGTTTCAATAGATTACCAAATTCGGCAACTTCAAGAAATAGAGCCAGTAACTACTCTATTTGGTAATGTAAGTCAGAATAAAACCGGGGAGCAGCATAGCGTTCTTGAAGTTATCTCTACAGATTTACAGGAAAAAATCAACAGTTTAACGGCAAATAATTCTGTTAATAATTTAGCATTTCATCTGGCTGTTGTTCAAGTTTTAATGTTTAAATACACTGCTCAAGTCGAGTTTGCCACGGCTACAGCAGCCTTGAATACAAAAAAATTAGATAGCCTGATATTTTGCCGATTCAATCAACATAATTTTAGTTCATTTAAAGATTTACTAAGAATCATTCGTAAAGATTTACAAGAAGGCTATCGCCATCAAAACTATGCGCTGGATAGTTTGGTCAAAACCTTGGCAGCAAGAGGAGGAAATCTAGAGAACATTTTTGACGTTGCTGTGATTAAAGAAGGACTGTGTGCGGACATTTCTTCGTTAAATCGGTTTCAATTAGTTTTTACCATAGAAGCGGATGATAGTGGTGTTTCTGTCACTTTTATTAAAGATAAATTTCCCAGGGATTTTGTCGAGAGAATGCTAGGACATTACCGGGAAATCTTAGAAACAGTGACGAGTAATCCCGATATAGATTTGTCAGAAATTGATATATTAACGACCGAAGAACGAGAACAATTACTGAGAGATTGGAATGATACGGCCATTGAATATCCTGAAAAGCAATGGATTCATCAGCTATTTGAAGAGCAAGCCAAACTTTACCCTGAGAGAGGGGCGGTCATTTTTGAAAATCAAGAATTAACTTATCAAGAATTAAATGAAAAAGCCAATCAACTTGGTCATTACCTACAAAAATTAGGAGTAAAACCAGAGGAATTAGTAGGAATTTATCTAGAGCGTTCCTTAGAAATGGTAGTAGGATTATTAGCTGTTTTGAAGGCCGGAGGAGCTTACGTTCCCTTAGATCCTAATTATCCTCAAGAACGCCTAAGTTATCTATTAGAAGATACTGGGGTAAAAGTTATTATTACTGGGGAATCGCTGCGGGGATTGTTGGACGAATACCGAGGAATTGTTGTTGCTTTGGATACAGATTGGTCAGCAATTTCTCAAGAAAGTCAGAACAATTGTGACAGTGGTGTAACTGGGGAAAATTTAGCTTATGTTATCTACACTTCCGGTTCCACAGGTAAACCTAAGGGCGTGATGAATAATCATAAGGGGATTAGGAATCGTTTGTTGTGGATGCAGGATACTTATCAGTTAACTAAGAGTGATTGCATTTTACAAAAAACCCCTTTTAGTTTCGATGTTTCAGTGTGGGAATTCTTTTGGCCTTTATTAGCGGGTGCAACCCTAGTTGTAGCTGAACCAGAAGGTCATAAAGATAGTACCTATTTAATACAATTGATCCAAAAGCAGCAAATCACTACCCTTCATTTTGTCCCCTCAATGTTGCGGGTGTTTCTGCAAGAACCAGAGCTAAAAGGATGTAGTTCTCTCAAGCGGGTTTTCTGTAGTGGAGAAGCTTTGTCATTAGAGTTAACACAACGCTTTTTTGAGCATTTTGACTGTGAACTTCACAACCTCTATGGTCCGACTGAGGCGGCGATTGATGTGACTTACTGGCCTTGTTTGCCGGAGAGTCAAAAAGCCATAGTCAGTATTGGCCGACCGATTGCCAATACTCAGATTTATATTCTTAATCCGCACTTACAACCAGTTCCTATAGGGATTGTGGGAGAATTACATATTGGTGGGATAGGTTTAGCTCGTGGATATCTCAATCGTCCCGAATTGACGGCCGAGAAATTTATCCCTAATCCTTTTGCTAAGGTGGAAGCAGGAATAGGGGGAGAAATTAGGGCAAAATTATATAAAACGGGAGATTTAGCCCGGTATTTACCCGATGGAAATATTGAGTTTTTAGGGCGGATTGACCATCAAGTTAAGATTCGAGGTTTCCGGATTGAGTTGGGGGAAATTGAAGCTATACTCAGTCAACATCCAGCAGTTGAGCAAGCGGTAGTTATTGCATCGGAGACAGAAACAGGGAGTCAAACACTAATTGCTTATGTTGTGGGTCAGTCTCAAGAAGGGGAACTCTTGACGACTTCAGAAAATGGGCAATTATTCGATGAACAAATCGGGCAATGGCAAAGCCTCTATAATCAAATTTACAGCCAAACATCGGCAGATTCTCAGGGTATATTTAATATTGTTGGCTGGAATAGTAGTTACACGGGGGAACCTATCCCTGCCGCCCAGATGCGAGAATGGCTAGATGATAAAGTTAAGGTTATTCTGGCTCAAAAACCGAAAAAAGTTCTGGAAATAGGTTGTGGAACCGGGTTAATATTATTCCAAGTTGCTCCCCATTGCCAGTGTTATTGGGGAACCGATATCTCATCCGTTGCCTTAGACCATATTCAGCGAATTAATCAAGAAGGGCCGAAGCTAGAGCAAGTCAGGCTATTGCATAGCACAGCCGATAAATTTGAGGGTTTGGAGTCAGAAGGATTCGATACAATTATCCTTAACTCGGTTGTGCAGTATTTCCCCCATATAGATTACTTACTGCGGGTTTTAGAGGGAGCTATCAAGGTACTAACTCCGGGGGGGTGTATTTTCCTTGGAGATGTGCGAAACTTGCAACTCATGGAAGCTTTTCACGCAGATGTAGAACTTTATAAGGCTAACCCTGAAGATTCGATTAAGGATTTTAAACAGCGAGTACAGAGAAAAATTGAGCAAGAAAATGAATTATTTATTGACCCTGATTTTTTTAGAGCAATTCAGTCCTATTTTCCTCAGATTACTGAAGTCGAGATTCATCTAGAGAGAGGTCAACACCACAACGAATTGACTCAATTTCGTTACAATGTTGTTCTACGAAGCGCAAGAATTTTGGATTTTAGCACCGACTTTCCAGAATTAAACTGGACTGAACAGCAGCTGACTTTATCTGAGGTGAGAAATCAACTGGGGACATCTGAGGGGTTAAGGGTGATAGGTGTGCCTAATTCTCGCTTGTTTGGACCTTTAAAAAGTGTGGAATTGTTGAGGAGTTCTCAAGACTTGGGGACAATCGAGGAATTTCGAGCTATTAAATCGAAAATTATCCTGGGAAATGCCGTAGAACCTGAAGATTTTTCGGCTTTAGCTGAGGATTTATCCCTTTCGGTTTGGGTAACTTGGTCGGATACTCCGGACCGTTACGATGTGATTTTTGCTCCGCTGGAAAATTCCCAGAGAAATTACATCGCTTTTACCCCCACCCACACTGTAAAACCTGAAGGGCAACTTTATGCAAATCACCCTTTAAGGTCTAAGTTAAATAGTAAACTGATTCCCCAACTGCGGAGTTATCTGCAAAAGCAACTCCCAGAATACATGATACCTCATGCCTTTGTGCAATTGGATTCTATTCCTCTGACAAATAATGGCAAAATTGACCGTCGCGCTCTACCCTCTCCAAGCTATAACCGTTTAAGGGATTCGGAGAATTTTGTCGCACCTTGTACCCCTCTTGAGGAAATGTTAGCACTGATTTGGGCTGAAGTTTTGGGCATCGAAGAGGTTGGTATTCACGATAATTTTTTTGAACTTGGGGGGGATTCGATTCGGGGAATACAAGTGATCGCTAAGGCGCGACAAATGGGTTTTCATTTTTCCTTACCCCAATTATTGCAACATCAAACCATTCAAGAATTGGCCAATTGCGTTAGCTATGAAATTGATACTTTAGGGACTGAAAAAACGGAAGTTTTTAGTTTAATTTCTCAAGAAGTTCGCCTCAATTTACCGGAGGAAGTGGAGGATGCTTATCCTCTAACTGCTCTACAATTGGGGATGATATTTCATAGTGAATATCAAGGGAATCTGTCGGTGTACCATGATGTTTTTACCTATCATATTCGTGCTGCTTTTAATTTTCCCGCTTTACATAATGCCATTAAGGAGATTGTCCAGCGTCACCCAGTATTACGAACCAGTTTCGCACTCTTTGAATATCAAGAACCCCTACAATTAGTTCACCGAAAAATCGATGTTCCTTTAGAATTAGATGACCTAACCGATTTATCTCCTTCTGAACAAGACACGGCTATTGATGATTGGATTGAGCGGGAAAAAATCCGCACTTTTGACTGGAATAGTCCTCCTTTATTTCGCTTTCATCTCCATCGCCGCAGTCAGGATAACTTTAACCTAACTTTTAGTTTTCACCACTCTATTTTAGATGGGTGGAGTGTGGCTTCGTTGCTCACAGAATTGTTACAGCAGTATCTCTATCTTCTCGACAAAACCCCCCCCTTTATTCCCCCCCTTGGGGGTGCAGGGGGGGGGAATCCAGAACTCAGTTTTAGGGATTTTGTCGCCTTAGAAAAGAAAACTATTCAATCGCCAGAATGCCAGAATTATTGGCAAGAAAAACTCAGAGATGTCACGCTGACTAAACTTCCTCAGTGGTCGAAATCTAATCGAGTTAATCAAGATTGGGATTGGTTAGTTCCCATATCTAGTCAGGTATCTCAGGGATTAAAACAACTGGGTAAACAAGTGGGAGTCCCCCTAAAAAGTGTTTTATTAGCGGCTCATTTTCGGGTATTAAGTTTACTGAATAATCAAAGGGATATTATTACGGGTTTAGTCTCTAATGGACGCTTAGAAGCAGCCGGTGGTGAAAAGATTTTAGGTTTATTTCTGAATACTTTACCCCTACGTTTAGAGTTATCTGGCGGTTCTTGGAGCGATTTAGTTAAGCAAGCTTTTGATGTTGAAAGAGAATGCTTATCTTGGCGAAGATATCCCCTCGCTGAGTTACAAAAATCAGGTCAACCTTTGTTTGATACGGCTTTTAACTTTATTCACTTCCATGTTTATCAAGGTATCATCGGGGGGAAAGATTTAGAGGTCTTGGGAGGGAAGTTTTTTAATCAAACTAATTTTACATTGTTAGCTAATTTTAGTCTTCATCCTCTTTCATCTGAAGTAGAACTTACCCTTAAATATGATGGGAATTATCTAGGGGAAAAGCAGATGGAGTTAATCGGAGGATACTACGAGAAAACTCTCATCGCCATGGCAACGGAAGGGTTAGAAAGTTATGAAACTTGTTGTTTACTTTCTGAGCAAGAACAACATCAATTATTAAAAGAATGGAATGATACCGAGGTTCACTATCCCGATGGCTGTATTCATCAATTGTTTGAGGAGCAAGTTAAGCGCAGTCCTGACGCAATCGCTATTGTTGCAGAAAATGAACAATTAACCTACCGTCAATTAAACGAAAAAGCGAATCAATTGGGGCGATATTTGGCGAGAAAAGGGGTAAAATCTGAAGCTTTGGTGGGAATTTGCCTAGAACGGACGACTGAGATGGTTATAGGGTTATTAGCCATTCTCAAAGCAGGGGGAGCTTATGTACCTTTAGATCCAGCTTATCCAACTGAACGCCTCAATGTTATCTTAGAAGATGCTCAAGTTTCCTTGTTGCTAACACAAGAAAAATTAGTAGAGAAATTAGGGAATTATCAAGGGAATCTGGTGATATTAGAGGCAGAAACAAGAAATATAGCCCTAGAAAGTCCCGAAAACCTCTCTTTACCCGTAAGTTCTAGTAATAGCGCTTATGTGATTTATACCTCCGGTTCAACGGGGAAACCGAAAGGGGTTGTCATTGAGCATCACAGCACCACAACCTTACTCAATTGGTCCAAGGAAGTCTTTAGCAGTGAGGAATTAGCGGGGGTTTTGGGTTCTACTTCTATTTGTTTTGATTTGTCAGTATTTGAACTATTTTTGCCCTTAGCTGTGGGGGGTAAGATTATTCTGGCCCAGAATGTTCTAGATTTGCCTAGTTTAAGTGCAGCCAAAGAGGTAACATTAATTAATACCGTACCTACAGCGATCGCCCAACTACTGGAAATTGAGGCGATACCTGAGACTGTGCGAACGGTAAACCTCGCCGGAGAAGCTTTGTCTAATCAATTAGTCCAGAAGCTTTACCAGCAGGAGAACATTAAGAATGTTTATAATCTCTACGGTCCGTCAGAAGATACCACTTATTCCACTTTTAGCTTAGTGCCTAAAAGACACCATGGACAACCGAGTATCGGCCGACCTATTGCCAATACTGAAGTTTATATTCTGGACTCTTTTAAACAACCGGTTCCTTTAGGAACTATTGGTGATTTATATATCGGGGGTGAAGGGTTAGCTCGATGTTATCTGAATCAACCTGAATTAACCGCCGAGAAATTTATCTCCAATCCCTTTAGCAATGAACCCAAGGCCAAACTCTATAAAACAGGAGATTTAGCCCGATATTTACCCGATGGAAATATTGATTTTTTGGGGCGGGGTGATAATCAGGTAAAATTGCGGGGTTTCCGCATTGAATTAGGAGAAATTGAGGCAACTCTAGGGACTTATCCCCCAGTTAAGCAAACGGTGGTGAAAGTTTGGGAAGACTCCTATCGGAATAAGAGATTAGTCGCTTATCTAGTGGCAGAAAATAGCCCGATAAATACTGAGGATTTGCGTCGTTTCTTGGGACAGAAATTGCCAGAGTATATGATTCCGGCTCTTTTTGTCTCCTTAGAAGCTCTCCCGCTGACTCCTAATGGAAAAATTGACCGTTCCAGATTACCCATCCCTGAGATACCTTCCACATCTGAGCAGGATTTTGTTCCCCCTCATACTCAGAAAGAAAAGATTTTGGCTAGTATTTGGCAAGATGTTCTCAGCATTAAACAAGTAAGTCGTTATGACCGCTTTTTTGAAGTTGGGGGCGATTCTATTGTCAGTATTCAGGTTGTCGCTCGCGCTCGTCAAGCCGGGTTGAAGATTACCCCTAAACAGATATTTGAATATCCTACTCTTGCGGAACTGGCTACAGTTGCCGATTATTCCACAGCGGAATTAGCTAAACAGGGTTTAGTGACGGGTATTGTGCCTCTTACTCCCATTCAACTGTGGTTTTTTGAGCAAAATCGCGCTGAAATGCACCACTTTAATCAGTCTGTCCTCTTAGAAGTTCCCCATCACCTGAAAGCTGATTTGTTAGCTCAATCTCTGAGAAAATTAATTGAACATCATGACGCTTTGCGGTTACGGTTTACTGTGGAGGAAGGACAATGGCAACAAGTCAATGGAGGAATGCCGGATGAAGTACCTTTTGAAGTGATTGATTTGTCTTCGATTCCTCAATCTCAGCAAGGGGAAACTCTCTTAGCAATGGCAACAACTCAACAAGCAAGTTTAAATCTCTCTAGTGGACTATTAATCAAGGCGGTGCTATTTGAATTAGCACCCTATCAACCCAGTCGGTTACTGATTATTATTCATCACTTGGGGGTTGATGGTGTATCTTGGCGAATTTTGTTAGAAGATTTATTGATAGCTTACCAACAGCTAGAAAGGGGGGAGAATGTAGAACTTCCACCTAAAACCATAGCCTTTCAGGATTGGGCGCTTCTCTTGAGGGATTATGGACAAGGGGAGAAAGCGAGAGAGCCATTAGACTATTGGTTAACTCAACCTTGGTTAGAGGCGAGCAATTTACCTGTAGATGACGAGACTGGAAAACTATACAATACAGTAGCGACGGCCAATGATGTCACGGTGACTCTGGATGAAGAGCAAACCCGCGCCCTCTTGCAAAAAGTCCCCGCTGCCTATAACACTCAAATTAATGAGGTTTTGTTAACCGCTTTAGCGGAAACTTTGACACAATGGACAGAAAATTTGACCATATCCCTTGATTTAGAAGGACACGGACGAGAAGATTTGTTCAGTGAGGTTGACCTATCGAGGACGGTGGGTTGGTTTACCAGTCTTTTTCCGGTTATTTTGCGACTCCCCCCCGAAAATCACCCCGGTGAGCGGCTCAAATCTATTAAAGAACAGTTACGAGCTATTCCTCACAGGGGAATTGGCTATGGAATTTCGCGATATTTGAGTGATGATGCTGATATTAAGTCTCAATTAGCTGAAATTCCTGCCAGAGAAGTTTTGTTTAATTATTTAGGTCAATTTGAGCAAGGACGATTGCAAAAAGGGGATTGGAAATTAGCGGATGAGTCTAAGGGGCCTAATCACAGTCTTAAGGGACATCGTAGTCATTTATTAGAGATTACGGCCAGAGTTATCGAGGGACAGTTACAAGTAAACTGGACTTATAGCCATCTCATCTATGAACGTTCGACGGTAGAATATTTAGGGCGCAGCTATAAAGAAGCTTTGCTGAAATTGATTGAGCATTGTTTATCTCCTGATGCTGGGGGTTACACTCCCTCGGATTTTCCAGTAGCGCACTTGAATCAACAGGAATTAGACGATATTCTGGCAGAAATTGACTAATAAGGAGAATCTTTCATGGCAGACACAAAAAATCAACCCGCCAAAAATGTGGAGTCTATTTATCCTCTTTCCCCCATGCAGGAAGGGATGCTCTTTCATAGTCTTTATACTCCTGATTCAGGGATTTATTGTAGTCAAACTCTAATTACTCTGGAGGGAGAAATTAACCTTACAGTTTTTAGGCAAGCGTGGGAAAAAGTTGTAGAGCGTCACTCGGTATTAAGGACTCTATTTCTTTGGGAAAAACGGGAAAACCCTCTGCAAATTGTGCGAAAAAAGGTTGATTTGCCCTGGGATTATCAGGATTGGCGCAATCTTTCCCCCACAGAACAACAACAGCGTTTAGATTTATTGTTACAAACAGAGCGTCAACAAGGATTTGAATTCAAAGTTGCTCCTTTAATGCGCTGCTTGATGATTCAACTATCAGACCAAACTTATAAATTCCTCTGCAATCATCATCATATTATTCTGGATGGTTGGAGTATGCCTATTATTTATCAAGAAGTTTTAGGGTTTTATGAGGCAGGTATTCAAGGGAAAAGTTATCATCTTCCTTCACCGCGCCCTTATCAAGATTATATTGTTTGGTTACAGGAGCAAAACCCATCTATTGCTGAGAGTTATTGGCAGCGAACTCTTGAAGGGTTTATGACTCCCACCCCCCTGAGGGTGGACAGACTCCAGTTAATGAAATCTGAAGGTAAGCCGACTTATAAAGAGTATAACTGTCATTTATCGGCTTCTCACTCCAAAGACCTGCAATCTTTGGCGCAAAAGCATAATCTGACCTTATCTACTCTAGTACAGGCCGCTTGGGCGATTCTTCTCAGTCGCTATAGTGGGGAATCAGAAGTTTTATTTGGGGTTACGGTTTCTGGTCGCCCCCATGATTTATCAGGGGTAGAACGTAGGGTAGGATTATTTATTAATACATTGCCGCTGCGAGTCTCCATCAGAGAATCAGATTTATTGCTATCTTGGTTACAGGAATTACAGCAAAAGCAAGCAGAAATTCAGGATTATGCTTATGTTTCTCTGGCTGAAATACAGAGATTAAGTGATATTCCACCGGGGGTTCCCCTGTTTGAGAGTTTGGTCGTTTTTGAGAATTATCCCAGAGAAGCGTTATCGCGAGATTCTCGTCAATCCTTAAGGGTTAAGGATGTGGAGAATTTTGAGGAAACTAATTATCCTTTGACGGTGGTTGCTATTCCTAGACAAGAGTTACTGATTCAGTTAATCTATGATACTAGCCGTTTTACTCAGGATACGATTGAACGGATGGCAGGACATTTACAGACTATTTTAACAGGAATTGTTACTGATCCTCGGCAACGGGTAACACAATTACCTATATTGACAACCCAAGAGCAACATCAGTTATTAGTAGAGTGGAACAATACGGAGGCTGATTATCCTTTAGATAAGTCTTTACATCAATTATTTGAAGAACAAGCTGCACGGAATCCGCAGGGAATAGCGGTTATTTTTGAAAACCAAAAATTAACCTATCAACAGTTAAATAACCGGGGCAATCAGTTAGCTCACTGTTTACGAGATAAGGGTGTAGGTGCAGAAAGTTTGGTCGGGATTTTTATGGAGCGCTCCCTAGAGATGGTCATCGGTTTATTAGGGATATTAAAAGCCGGGGGAGCTTATGTACCTTTAGCTCCGGATTATCCCACCGAGCGCTTGGGAGATATCCTCTCAGATTCGGGGGTTTCTTTGGTGTTAACTCAGGAATCTTTAGGGGATTTTCTACCCCAAACTGGTGCCGAATTACTGTGTTTAGATAGGGATTGGGAAAAGATAGCTACCTATAGTCCAGAAAATCCCTTCAATCTAACGACTCCTGAGAATTTAGCCTATGTTATTTATACATCAGGTTCAACGGGAAAACCGAAAGGGGTATTAATTAGCCATCGGGGGTTAATGAATTCAATTTGTTGGTATCAAGACGCTTTTGAAATTACGCCTTTAGACAAAACCACTCAACTAGCAAGAATCGCTTTTGATGCTGCGGTTTTGGAGTTATGGCCCTGTTTAACGGCGGGGGCGAGTCTTGTCTTAGTTAAACCTGAAATCATGCAATCTCCCCCAGACTTGCGAGACTGGTTAATTGCCCAAGAAATCACCGTCAGCTTTTTACCAACTCCCCTAGTTGAGAAGATTTTATCTTTAGAATGGGATGAAAATATAGCCCTCAGAATTATCTTAACGGGTGGGGATAAACTCCATCATTACCCTTCAGGATTAATGCCTTTTAAGCTTATTAATAATTATGGACCCACAGAGAATTCAGTAGTAACTACTTCAGGATTAGTTCCCGACTATGAAGAAGGAAACTACTCATCTCCGTCTATTGGTAAGCCAATTTCTAACACAAAAATTTATATTTTAGATCAGAATTTACAACCGCTTCCGATTGGGGTTCCTGGAGAGTTACATATTAGCAGTGTGGGGTTAGCGCGGGGTTATCTCAATCGTCCAGAATTAACTCAAGAGAAATTTATTTCTAACCCTTTTAATTCGGGTATTTTATATAAAACGGGGGATTTAGTTCGCTATCTTCCAGAGGGCAATATTGAATTTTTAGGTCGCATTGATAATCAGGTTAAGCTGAGAGGATTACGGATTGAATTAGGAGAAATAGAAGCAGTTTTAGAGACACATTCTGAAGTGGAAAAAGCCGTAGTTATTTTGCGAGAAGATACCTCAGAAAATCAACGCTTAGTCGCTTATATAGTCAGGAAATCCCCCTCATTAGGTATCGGAGAATTGCGCCGTTTCTTACAGCAGCAACTGCCCGCTTATATGGTGCCTTCTGCCTTTGTCCTGTTGTCGGATTTTCCCTTAAATAACAATGGCAAGATAGACAGGAAAAAATTACCCGTCCCTGATGAGACATCAATTATTGAATCTGCTTATATAGCTCCAAGAAATGAAAAAGAAAGCCTCTTAGCTCAGATTTGGCAAGATGTTCTTCAGGTATCCAAAATAGGGGTTAGTGACAACTTCTTTGAGTTAGGAGGACATAGCTTAAAAGCTATTTCTCTAGTGAGTAAAATTCAGGAAAAGTTAGGGCAATCTTTGCCTATTAAACAAGTATTTGCTCATCCTACCATTGCTGAACAAGCAGTATTATTAAGCACTGTTACCCCTCTGACGGTAGCCACTATTCCCCTTGTATCTGCACAAGAAACCTACGAAACATCCCATGCTCAGAGACGTTTCTATGTCCTGCAACAGATGGATCTCAATAATGTAGCTTATCATATTGTTTCCACTCTCAAAATAGCAGGAGATTTTAGCCCCGATGTCTTTGAAAAAGCCATACAATTATTGATTTCCCGTCATGAATCCCTACGGACATCTTTCATTTTAATTAACGGTGAACCACAACAGAAAATCTTGCAAAATCGTCCTTTTGATTTTGAATTTAAAGACTGGACAAATAAACCTGATGAAGAAATCCTAGAAACGATTGCAAAGGAAAGAAAAGCGTTTGACTTAGAGAAAAGTCCCCTGGTGCGCTCTAAGATTTATAAACTATCTCCGAATGAATATATTTTAGAGTTAGAAATTCATCACATTATTTGTGATGGTTGGTCAATGAGTTTGTTAGCTAAAGAATGCTTACAATACTACTCTGATTTAGCCAAAGGATTACAGCCTAATATAGAGCCATTGCCGATACAATATAAAGATTATGCAGGGTGGCAAAATAATCTTTTAAGAAGCGAAAATAATTCAAAAACCCTAGATTACTGGCGGGAAAAATTGGACAATGGACAACTGACCAGAGTTCACTTACCAACAGACTTTAAACGTCCCCAAATAAAGACCTTTAAGGGGTCCCATTTAAGCTGGAAATTTACCCAGGAAACCATTTCTAAATTAAGAAAAATTTGTCAAGAAAACGAAATAACCCTATTCATGGCATTGGTAGCAGCTGTCAAAATATTACTGTATCGCTACAGTGGTCAACATGATATTACTATTGGTACAGAAATCGCCACCAGAAACCATCCTCAACTGCAATCTCTAATCGGTTTATTTCTCAATACCTTAGTTATTCGTGACCAAATTGAACCCGAAAAAGGCTACAAAAATCTACTCGCAAAGGTTCGTCAAACCGTTACTGAAGCCTTAGAACATTCCGATTATCCCTTTGATATTTTAGTAGAGAAATTAGCTGTTTCTAGAGAAATTAACCGCACTCCCTTGTTTGATACATTAGTCCTTCTGCAAAATTTTGAGCAATCTGTAGGCTTAGAAAATATACAAATAAAATCTCTAGATTCCCTCACCCCGACCAGTAAATTTGACCTATCTTTTGTATTCAGTGAAGATGAGGAAAAACTCAGATTAGAGCTAATTTATAACACCGACTTATTCCAAGAGGAGAGGATGAAAAAATGTCTCATTCACTTCGATAAACTCTTGAATGAAATGCTATCTAACCCCGCCCAACCCGTCAAAGACATTTCTTTGTTATCGGCAGCAGAAACCGCTTTCATTGCCAATTTTATCAATCCTATTCCTCGCTTAGAAACTCGCACGGTTATCCATGATTTTATTGACCAAGTTGAAGCCACACCAGAGAAAACATCGATAATTTATCCTGGGGGTAAATTTAGCTATCAAGAATTACATGAACTAACTAACTTTTGGGCTTATGCCTTAAAAGAATTAGGCGTGGAAAAAGATAAGGTTTGTGGTGTTCTCCTAGAAGGAGATTATCGTCAGTTAATCGCTATGCTGGCAGTATTTAAAGCGGGAGGAATCTATTTACCTCTACGTTTAGATGAACCAGAGGAGCGCTGGCAACGCATGATGATTAAAACCAGCCCCGAAATTATCTTAGTTGCGGCCGAGAATTTAGAGAAGATTAAACCCCAACTATCCGCATTAGAAAAACCGCCTCATATCCTAGTGGTTAAAGCTCATAAAATTCAGCAATATCATCAGTGGAATGGCATGGATTATCAAGAGTTTCCTTGCCAATTAAGCAACCTGAAACCCGTTCTAGCTATGCCGGATGCTGATGATTCTAATTATATTATGTTTACTTCTGGCTCAACCGGTGAACCTAAAGCAATCTTAGGCAGTCACGGCAGCTTACGTCATTTCATTAATTGGGAAAAACGGGAATTTGACATCAATGAAAATTGGCGCTGTTTACAAATTGCTCAAATTAATTTTGATGCTTATTTGAGGGAAACCTGTGTGACTTTATGCTCAGGGGGAACTCTGTATATTCCAGAGAGTACAGAGCGAGAAGACTTAGAGCTTTTATTACTGCGAATAGGAGAATGGCAAATCAATTTACTACACACTGTCCCCTCGGTAATGCGTCTGTTTTTAAAGATAGGGCGTGGTTTAGTTAATGCACATAATCTCCTGAAAAGTTTGCGAATTTTTGTCTTAGGAGGAGAGCCTTTATTTGTGAAAGAACTGGCTGAATGGCATCAAATTTTTGGCTCTCAGACAGAATTTGTGAATATTTATGGGGCAAGTGAAACTACATTTGTTAAGCATTTTTATCGAATTCCAAACCCTAATAATATTCCCTATGAACGGGTTCCGGGTGGTCAAACTTTGCCAGATGCCGCTTATGCAGTGGTTGATGGAAATCGCGCTAGGGCAATGGGAGAAGTAGGAGAAGTGTTCGTTAAATCCCCCTATTTAACCAAAGGTTATTATCAAGATGAAAGCTTAACTCATTCAGTTTTTGTGCCTAATCCTTTGAATGGGGGGAGGGATATAGTTTATCGTACTGGAGACTTAGGCAGATTGCTTCCTGATCTAACTTTAGAAGTAATAGGACGCAGTGACAATCAAATTAAATTAAATGGGGTACGGATTGAATTAGGAGAGATTGAAGATGTCCTCAGTGGGATTGAGGGAGTAGAAAAAGCCTTAGTTATAGCTAATAAAAAGGAGGAATTAGTAACCGTAATTGCTTATTATCAGGCAGAGGATACAGTTCATCAGGAATATATTCGAGGTAAATTAAAGCAACTCTTACCGATTTATATGCAGCCTAGCTTTTTAATGCGGTTAGAAGCTTTTCCCTTGTTACCCAATGGAAAAATTCATCGTCTAGCTTTGCCAAAACCCGAAGAAAATATTACTCACTTAACTAACCAAGTCCCAGATTTTAATCCACAAGAAGCTTTATTAGCTTCCCTTTGGGGTGAGTTATTAGAAGCAGAAGTGAGTAACAGTAATCAGTCATTTTTTGAACTAGGAGGAAACAGTCTAAAGGCGATGCGCTTAGTGTCACAAATCCGTAATCAATTTGGGGTTTCCCTCCGATTACGGGAAATTTTTACCCATAATACTTTAAAAGAACAAGCTGTATTAATTCAATCCCGACAAAAATGATGATCAACTTACCCCAATCTGACTCAATTAACCCACTGAACAAACAAAAATATTACGAAGTCTCTCACGGTCAAAGAAGGCTTTGGATTTTGCAGCATATCAGCGAATCTTCTAGCGCTTATAATATTAGGCTTGCCATGAGAATTAATGGCAAATTAGATGTTTCTATATTAACAGCAGCCTTTCAAGAACTGGTAAACCGACATGAAATTCTCAGAACCACTTTTGCCAATGTTGAGGGCAATATTAAGCAAGTTATTCATGAGGAAATACCCACAGAACAGTTAATCATTTTTAAAGATTTAAGAGGAGAAAAAGATGCTGAACTCTTGGCAGATGATTTAATTCAAGAGTCGGCAAATTTACCTTTTAGTTTAGAAAAGTTGCCCCTTATTCGAGTCTTATTGGTGCAGATTAATTCAGAAGAATTTATCTTTGGTTTGACTGTCCATCATATTATTGGAGATGCACAATCACTTGATATTATCTTTCAAGAGTTTTTTATATTATACTCGGCTTATACTCAACAAAAAAAAGCTGAATTACCCCCTCTTACCCTACAGTATAAAGATTATGCGGCATGGCAAAATCAGTGGTTAGAAAGTGAAGAAGTTAGAGAACAACATGAGTATTGGTGTGAGGTTTTTGCCGAACATCCCCCCATCTTAAACTTACCGATAGACTTCCCTCGACCTCAAGTAAAATCTTCTCAAGCGGCTTCTCACACTTATCAATTTAGTCAGAGTCTTAGCCAACAATTACAAACCTTTGCCACTCAAAATAATACGACCCTATTTATTACCCTACTGACCTTCTTTAAAATATTACTCTACCGCCACACCGGCCAGCGTGATTTAGTAGTCGGTATCCCTATTTCAGCACGAAATCATCCTGATTTAGAAAACCAAATCGGATTTTATGTTAACACCTTGGCCCTGAGAACTTTATTACCAGAGGTAGTAACTTTTAAGCAAGTCTTAGCAGAAGTGACTAACACCTGTCTTGATGCCTATGAATATCGTGATTATCCTTTTGATAAATTAGTATCCGCTCTCAATTTAGAACGGGATTTGTCCAGAAATCCCTTATTTGATGTCATGTTTTCTCTACTGGGTAAAGAAAGCAAAACTGTCTTAAAAATTCCAGGTTTGGAACATCAACCCTATCCCTTAAAACCACGCATGGCTCAATTTGATATGACTTGGAGCTTCTTTGAAGATAGTCATAATCTTACATTAGCTATTGAATATGAGCCAGATTTATTTTTGCCTGAAACTATCGCCAGAATGAGTGGTCACTTTTTACAAATTATTGAAAGTGTAATTCAGAATCCCGATTGTCAATTATCTGAGATTAATTTATTAACCCCTGAAGAACGGCATCAATTACTAATAGAGTGGAATCAAACCGAAGTCCCTTATCCTCAACAGTGTCTGCACCAGTTAGTTGAAGAAAAAGTTAGAGATAATCCCGAGGCAATAGCTCTTATTTTTGAGGGCAAAAAATTGACCTATCGAGAGTTAAATAGTCGAGCTAATCAAGTCGGTCACTATTTACAAGAAAAAGGCGTAACTTCAGAAGTATTAGTGGGGATTTTTATTGAGCGTTCTTTTGAGATGATCATCGGAATATTGGGAATTATTAAAGCTGGGGGAGCTTATGTTCCTTTAGATACTAATTATCCCCCTGAGCGCTTGGATTATATGATATCTGATTCAGCTATTTCTCTGTTGTTAACTCAACAATCTTTAGTCCAATTTCTGCCCGAAAATCAAGCCGAAATACTGTGTTTAGATACAGATTGGTCAAGGATAGCCAATTATAGTCAAGAAAATTTGACCTCTTCAGTTACCCCAGAAAATTTAGCTTATGTTATTTACACTTCTGGTTCAACGGGAAAACCTAAAGGCGTGATGAATATTCATAAAGGAATTTGTAATACTCTAAAATATACTATTGATCATTATAATCTTACCTCTGAAGATCGCGTTCTCCAAATTACTGCCTTTAGTTTTGATGTTTCAGTTTGGGAAGTTTTCTCGTCTTTAACATCTGGTGCTTCTCTAGTCGTGACAAAATCTGATCGCTATAAAGATATAGATTATTTAATAGATTTAATTCTGAAAGAACAAGTGACTTATTTTACTGCTGTTCCCTCAATATTGCGAGTTTTTCTGCAACATCCTAAGAGCAAAGATTGCCACTGTTTAAAACGAGTAATTGTCGGGGGAGAAGCCTTATCTTATGAACTCAATCAACGATTTTTTCAGCAGTTAAACTGCAAATTATATAACATTTATGGACCAACAGAATCCGCCGTTGATACTACCGTCTGGTGCTGTCAGCCCAATTCCCAAATTTCTATTGGGCGCCCCCTTGCTAATGTCCAAGTTTATATTCTCGATAGTTATCTCCAACCGGTTCCTATTGGTGTTGCTGGAGAATTACATATTGGTGGAATGGGTTTAGCGCGTGGATACCTCAACCAAGCTGAATTAACGGCTGAGAAATTTATTCCTCATCCTTTTGCCGAGGGTAAATTATATAAAACGGGGGATTTAGCTCGCTATCTTCCTGATGGAAACATTGAATATTTAGGGCGGATTGATAATCAAGTTAAGCTGAGAGGTTTCCGCATTGAATTAGGAGAAATTCAGACAGTTTTAGAAACTCATCCCGACGTTGAACAGGCTGTTGTGATTATGCGGGAAGATACCTTATATAATCAACGGTTAGTTGCTTATGTAATGAGAAAAGAACCGTTGTTAACTTCTCAGGAGTTGCGTCGTTTCTTACAGCAGAAATTACCCGTTTATATGATCCCTTCTGCCTTTGTGATGTTGTCAGATTTTCCCTTAAATCCTAATGGTAAAATAGACTTTCATAAATTGCCTATACCGGATGAGACTTCTTTAGTGGAATCACCCTATTTAGCACCCCGCAATCAAACGGAAACTATCTTAGTAACCCTTTGGCAACAGCTTCTACAAGCTGGCAAGATAGGGGTTAATGATAACTTCTTTGAGTTGGGGGGTCATTCCTTACAAGCTATGAATCTTATGGCTTTAATTTATGAAAAAATCGCCATAGAAATTCCTTTATCAATGATTTATGAAAAGCCAACAGTAGCCGAATTAAGCGATTATATTATCTATGCTCAGGAGATGAATATTCAACCGAAAGAACGTCCTTATGTGGTGTTTAATAAGGAGCAAGAAAAGGCCGTCTTTTTATTTCCCCCCGCCCTCGGTTTCGCTGCTGCTTATGCCAATTTAGCGGAGTATATAACGGATTATGCTCTCTATACTTTTCGCTATATTAGCGATGAATTAATGTTAGAAAAATACGCTGAATTAATTGAGGATTTAGCTCAGGATCAAGATATAAAATTAATGGGACATTCCGCTGGCGGATTTTTAGCGATGTTAATGGCTCAACAATTAGAAAGTCGAGGAAGAGTTGTTTCTGATGTCATTTTACTGGATACTTACAGAGGAGGACGTGAGGCTAAAAAAGCTGATATGTCAGAGATTCAAGAAGGGGTTGATGCTTTCTTATTAAATCCCAAACGTCAGGAATTAAGAGGTTACTTTTTAGGGAATCAAAAACTCCGCGATCGCACTTATCATCAAGTGTGGGAATACTTTAATTTTCTTTGGAATTCTGATTTAAAAAATGTACAAATTCAAGGGACTATTCATTTGATTCGTGCTGAGGGAAACTATGAAGCTCAAGATGATTGGACACAAGCAACAAAAGGGGAAAGAATCAATCATTATGCCACCGGTATTCATCGTGAAATGATTGATCCTCCTTATCTTCCCAAAAACGCTCTGATTATTAATAGTATTCTCAACCCAAAACAGTCGTAACCGTTTAGGTGGCGGACGAAATCTGGCAATCTGAGAGACATGGATGAGCAGTACCTAGGGTCTGCTGAAAAAGCTTTTTCAGCAAACCCTAATTAATACCAATTATCCATCGACTGGAAAATTGAGGCATCGGGGAACATAGTTGGATTACCACTTGCATCGATTTTTTGCCGTAATTCTCGCAATTGTTTATTCCCGATGAGAAAATCACTTTCTACTAATTGATAGGGCAGTACATTATTATCCAAAGCATACACTGCCGTGATGCCCGCCGCTACCCCGGAGGACCACTCGAAGGAATGGACACGATAGGCGGCCGCAGCAATATGACTAAGAGCGATACTTTTACCCGCTATCAATAAATTATCGATTTTTTGGGGAATTATAGCCCTTAAAGGTATCTCGAAGGGGTAAGCTTGCCCCTGTCCCCGTCTTTCTCCTGCTTTTTCTGTATTACCCGGTTTTTCGGGGGGATGTTCCGTCATGCAGGGGTGAAAATCAATCGCGTAGTGACCGATACCGACGGAATCGGGGTAAATAGTCGATCGCTTGCGTTTAACGGCCTTGTCGGGGGATAATGTGCCATCAAGTACGGAAAATCCCTCTAATCCTGCCAAGGTGGCAATTAAGCGCCGATATTCTGCCGGGGAAAGATTTTGACGATAGAAATCACTTTGAAAATTTTGTCGGGAAATATCGATTTCTGTGACGGTAAAACCATCGGGGAAAGTCAGGGAAGGACGACCGATAATCCGTCTTGCTTCCCGAATATAGGGATATTTTGACAAACCGTGAGCAGTACCCATGGGAGAATCAAAACCGGAGAGATAACGGTTATTCAAATGGGGAACTTTTACCCCGTCTCCTAACTGGGAATCGGTGGTTCCTTCTACTAACCAATAATAGTAGGAAATGGCGTGTTCTTCGCCCCTCGCGAGGGTTTCGGTGCGTAATCCTCCCATCCATCCCCCGGGAGATAACTGTCCTAACTCTTGCAACTGTTCACGGGTGTAGATAAAGTTATCCTTAGCAGTCCCCGGACGGTAATCATTTCCCCAGGTCCAATTCTGCATGGAAATATCCCCCGGGACGGGTTCGGTAAAAGTAATTCCCCCAAAGGTTTTCTCTTTACCCAGTTGCGGACTCCAAATACGACGATAGGTGAAAACTAGGTCAAAATCGGCTAATCGCGGCAATTCATAGCTAAAATAGGGGGCATAGCGTTCATAATAAACGGGTTTCTCGTGGGTTTGTGGTTTTTCTGTTTCCTCCATGGCGAAGGTATAGGTAAAGCCTTGGGTACAGTAGGGGTCGCCAGTGACGCTAGAGGAAGAAGGTTCGAGATAACTGCGCTTATCGACACCTAAACGGTAGGGAATATCTGATAATCCGATTATTTCCCCGGTTTCGGTCGCTTCAATCACATACCAATCTGCTAATTGATTCGGTTGGGAGGATTTGGGGACAAAACGGAGGATTTTCTTATCAAAACGGGGAGAATTTTCGTAGCGATAGATATCCTCCATTTTTTGCGATAAAAACTCGGTATTTAGGGGAGGAGTACCTTTTGCGGGACTATGTTGAATAGCAATTACACTGGTAATCTGTTGACCGGTGCCGCGATTGGGTAAAGTTTCAATATTTAATTCTTTGACTACCGTGGAGGGAAACCATTTCAGGGTTCCTTTGCCTTTTTTGGCAGCGTCTTCTAACTGTTGAAATAATAATTTATGTCCATCAAAAGGCAAAAAACAAGACCCGCTTACCCAACATTCTCCGGGGTTGCGTTTCCCGTAATGCTTTCTAATTCTTTCCCTAAATTCTAGATAACCTTTCGGGAAAAATAATTTTTCTCTTTGTGTCCGTCTTTCATCTAATGCGGAGGTTCCCTGAGAAGATATCTGTCCCCCCACCCAGTCGGTAATCTCGGTTAAACAGACGGTTTTTCCTAATAATAAAGCTTCGTAGGCTGCACCGGCACCGGCTAAACCACCACCCACCACCAGAATATCACAGCCGACGCTTTGATCCGGTTCTCGCGGGGGGGCTGCTAGGGTGAGAGGAGTGAAAGCTTGTAGGAGAAATAATCCCAGAGAGAGGGATTTAAGAGGAGTAAAGTGATGATTGAAAATTTTAGGGGACATTATTGACAAATATCAATGTTATGGCTGAGAGTTTCCTCTTTCTTTGAAGAAGTAGCCAGAGCATCTGTTCCTGTAATCCTGATGTTTTTTTTGGGTGGTCTTGAGAACTTTGTAGCTTGATGCTGGCTTTTGAGAGATTATACACCTTCAGGCTGACAATCGATCGCTTTTCTGGAAATGTTTCGACAAAGATATCCTGATTCTGTCTCATTCCCTTTGTTATACTAAATCCGTTGAGTAACGCACAGAAAACGGGTTTCTCCGAGAAACCCGTTTTCTACTCATGCAAAAGGCAAAACGGAGAATAAATAATCAGTTTTTAATAACTGGATTTAGTATTATTCCCTGTCATCCTTGCTAAGTTAAATGCAAAACAAACCCGGGTAAGACATCTTCCCCAGATAAAGTAGCAGGTAAATTAATAATTTCCACACCGCTATTTAGTCGGTAGATTTCCACCTGCTGCTGTTGCGGATTAATCAACCAACCCAAACGTAAACCACTAGCTAAATATTCGCGCATCTTTTCCCGTAAAGAGATTAAGGAATCAGTACGAGAACGTAATTCAATCACAAAATCGGGACATAAAGGTGGGAACTTTTCTCGCTCTTCTGCGCTCAAAGCTTCCCATCTTTCCCGTTTTATCCAAGCAACATCAGGAGAACGATATCCTCCCTTTGGTAAACGAAAAATTGTCGAAGAACTAAAGACTTTACCAGAATTACTTTGACGATTCCAAATCGTTACATCAGCAATTAAATCAGCTTCTCGATTACCACTATTTCCACCCACGGGAGGCATAATTAATAATTCTCCTTTTTGATTACGTTCTAAATTCCATGTTTGATTAGCCTGACAGAGATGATAAAATTGTTCATCGGTCAGATTAACTGCATCGATATTTAACACTACAGTTTCCATTGCTTCTCCTTCTTGCTGCTTTATATCATTGATTCATCTCAACCTATTTACCTAATTGACTCTCTAAAAATTCTGGCCAATCGGGATTAGTAGTGTCTAGGGAAATTAGATAGGGTTGTTCCCTTTCATTAAAAGGTTCTGTTTTCTCAATTTGGGCATTTAAAACCTCGATAGTAGCATCAGAAATATCGCCTTTTCTAGCGGCAATCCGTTGTTTTAAAACTTCTATAGGTGCGTGACAATGGACAATATGAAAAGGAATCTGTAAATTTTGGGCATAGGTTAATAAGGGTTCTCGCCAAGCATATTTATCGTAGCGTGCATCGAGAATAACCGGATAACCTAAAGTTATTAAAATTCGGGCTAATTCCGCCAGTCTAGCGAAGGTTTTTTGACTCATTTCGAGACTATATATGTCTAGACTTCCTGTTTGATTTAAGTCAATTCCAGCCAAATGTTTGCGAACTGCATCGGAACGAATCTGAATAGCATTAAGATTTTTAGCAATTACTTTCCCTATGGTACTCTTACCCGAGCCAGAAAATCCCGACATCAGAATTAATCTCGGTTTCTGCGGTTGTGTGTACTGCCAAGCTAATTGATAATAATCCTGTGCATTGGCTTTAATTTTCTCAGAAAAAGTGTCACCATCAAGCAGAAAACTATTGACTTTTGCCCTCACATACGCTTGTCTAGTCAGGTAGAGAGGCAAGACTTTTAAACCCTCCCAGTCTGCGGTTTGTTCTAGATAAGTATTGACAAATAAATTAGCGAAATCTTCTCTCCCCCTAGCGGTTAAATCCATGACTGTAAAAGCAATATCATACATGACATCAACGAAGCGAAAAGATTCATTAAATTCTATGCGATCAAATAATTGTATTTCTCCCTGCCACTGACAGATATTATTTAAATGTAAGTCGCCGTGACATTCGCGAATCATCCCTTTTATTTGTCTTTCCTCTAACCAATCTCGGTGTTCTGCGAAGAATTTATCTGTATAAGCTTTTGTTTCATCGTATTGTTTTTGGGTTTGAACAAAATTAATATATTTCTCGGTTTGTTGGTAGTTTTCATCAAAAGCTTGTTTAATAACTTCTAAATTGCCAAATTGAGTAATATAGGAATTAGTCACAGCTTGTCGATGAAATCCTGCCACTTTTTCAGCCAAAGATTTTATAGCTTTTTCCGTTAGTTCTCCCCGTTCAAAAACTTTACTGAGTAAACATTCTTGGGGAAACTGATTCATTTTTAAAACGTATTCGATCGCTTTTCCTTCTCCATTTAAACTTATGCTACCCTGTTGATCATTAATTGACAAAACTTCTAGATAGATATTATCGGCGACTTTTTTATTTAACTCTAGTTCCTGTTCTAGATAATACTTTCTCTTTTCTAAAGTGGAGAAATCTAAAAAATTATAATTAACTGGTTTCTTGACTTTATAGGCATAATCTCCTGTCAAGAAGATAATTGAAGCATGGGTTTGGATAATTTCAACGGGAATTTTGACAGAATGAGGATAAAAGTCAGGATTTTTTAATTCTTCGATTAATCGATTGCTATCCATAGCGAGAACTCCTATCGGTTGCATCTCATTTGTATAAATTTACTAGGTTGGGATTTTTCCAGGAAAACCCTCAGCTAAAATTGGCTGTTATTTCCGATTTTATCACTTAATCTTTGACTCTTGGGGGATTCTACCCCCCAAACGCTGGAAAGCATTAGCTTTGCAAGTGGGATGCTTACACGGGATTTTTCATACATTTGTACCAGTTTAAGGATGACTGATAATTGCTGATTGTCGGTAAGCTGTTGACTATCTAAATTACTCGTTAAGACCCCCTAAAAGCGGGGTCAGCTTTAAGACAAGGAATTAGGGGTACAGTTAGTTTGAGATAATTTTGATGCTGACTATTCCTTCTTAAGTTATATTTATAAATATCCCCTCGACAGCTTGAAGATCGAACCTTTATCCAATCTTTACCATCAAAAACCGAGCATTTAGCCATGTTATCGACTATAATCGGCCTAGTACAGAATTTGAACAGGTACAAAGATTTTGGGTTACTCAGGCCTTGAAACCAGAAGATGTGACGCAATTGCCGTTAAGGAACTGTTCCGAATCACACCCAACACTTTATTGAGAAAATAAATTAAGTCAAAGACGAATAAGCCATGACTTTTTGAGGGAGCATATTAACTTATATTTTGTCGAGGTACCGAAAAAATGATTAATGGTTCATCCAATTCCCGTTATCTCCTCATTGTGGAAGATCCTCAAGGGAGAAGAACAATTACCCTAGAAGACATGAAATATTCTCTCGGCCGTAAGTCCGATAATCAAATTGTTCTTCGCTCCAAATACGCGTCTCGCTATCATGCGACTTTAATTAAAAAGAGTATTGATCGCCAAAATTTTTCCTATTGGATTCTTGATGGTGATTTAGAGGGGAATAAAAGTCATAATGGTATTTATGTCAATGGGTCTAAATGCTTGGTTCATGAATTAAAAGATGGTGATTTAATTAACTTTGGCTGTGATATAAATGCCAGTTTTCATTTAATAGCCAGTCAAGAAAAAATAGAGCAAGCACCGGTTAAAAGTTCAGGACAGCTACGAGTGGATCTGACGGAAAATGAAGCAAATTATAGCCGGGATAACCTCCACACGAAAAGTACCCTAATTCTCCATCATTCCCCATCCCAGACCATTAGTTTTGATAACAGGACTCAAGAGGAATCTTTCCTAGATATTCTCACGAATTTGCCTAACCGTTCTCTCTTTAATGAATATCTGTCAAATGCTATTAATAATGCCCAGAAAAGTAATCAAATGCTCGGTCTGTTATTAGTGGATGTAGAGCGGCTAAGAAATGTCAACAATCGATTAGGTTATCGACTGGGAGATAAGCTATTAAAAATCGTCAGTGAACGGTTAAGAAAAAATTTGAGATCGGGGGATATAGTCGCTCGTTGGGGAGGGGACGAATTTATTATCCTGCTGCCACAAATTAATAATGCTAATGATCTGGAAAAAGTTAGTCAAAGAATTATTAAAACCCTAGAAAATAATTACGAAATCGAAAATCACTCCCTAGCCGTGCGATTAAATTTAGGTTCAGTTATCTGTCCCCCCGTCGGCACAGACAGAAAAATAATTTTACAGAAACTGGAGGAAAATTTAGTAGCGGTCAAGAATAATATCAACAATAATAACTCCAGGATAGAGTCAGTTAATGTTCACCCTAAAAATACTCGTAGTTCTAAAGTTGAATATTTTCTCTATCAGGCAATCAGAAATAATGAATTAGCTCTTTACTATCAACCGCAAGTTAATATGACTCAGGGACAAGTGGAAGGGTTAGAGGTATTATTGCGCTGGTTACACCCTCAATTCGGATTAATCGCTCCTAATCGTTTCTTACCCTTAATCCAAGAAAGCGAGTTAATCCTTGAGCTTAATCGTTGGGTACTGAAAAATGCCTGTCAACAAGCACAAATATGGCAGCAGCGAGGATTATTATACACTCCCATCTCGATCAATCTGTCCCCGCACCAATTGCGGGATCCCCAGTTGCTCACCATCCTCAAAGAAGTCTTGACTGAAACCAAAATCGGGACTTTCTTTCTGGAGATGGAAATAACCGAAACAAGTTTACTAGAAAATAGCAGCGAAACTGGTCGAATTCTTGGGGATTTGCAGGAATTGGGTATTAGTATCACCCTTGATGATTTTGGCAGCGGTTACGCATCGATCGCCTATCTCGGTCAATTTTCCGTGAAAAAACTGAAAATAGAGCAATCTTTAACGAAAAACCTGAGTAATAATCCCCAAGATACCCGTTTTATCTCGTCATTGTTGGCGATAGCGAAAAGTTTTAACTTAATAGTGATCGCCAAGGGAGTAGAAACCCAACAACAATTAGAAATCCTGCAAGAATTAGGTTGCGAGAGAATGCAAGGCAATCGCATCAGTGGCCCTCTAGCAGTGGAGGAAATGACTAAATTTCTCCACATCCACCGCAGCCTCTCAGTAATCAGTGATCAGTGATCAGTTATCAGATCTGGGTTTTTAGTAAGGAGGAGTAAATAGGGTTTGCGGCAAAAAGCTTTTCCTAGGGGCAGGGTGTGACCCCCCCCAACCCCCCCGACATCGGGGGGGCAGGTGGGGTGTGGGGTTTTACCCATTTTCAGGTGGTCAATTACCTAATTTTCAGGGAAAAATTACCTGAATTTTCCCCCCAATCACTCCAATGGTCGGCACTTTTTGAGGGAAAAAAAGTCTAAAAGCCTTATCCAAAAAGGTTTTTAGATTTATTCAGCAAGCCCTAAATAGCATTAAGTACCTAAGCAAAATTAATTACACATATCTAACCACCTCTTGCCTCTTGCCCCTTGCCTATCTTCACTAGGAAATTAATTTTGCACGACTACTTAACGCTCTTGGAGGGAGTCTGGCAAAAGTCTTACAGTCTCTAAACTCTAGCTCTCTTATGGGGTAAGCCTTCAAGCTATCGCTAACTAACAGAAACCCGAAATTTGAGTTTTTGGATTTCCGAAAGTTCCAGAAGAGCGTTAACAGTGCTGTCCTTTCACTGATAACTGATAACTGATAACTGATAACTGATAACTGATAACTGATTTTGGTCACTGATTCCGGTATGATCTGAACAGAGAATCTAGTATCAAATACCTACTCATTCTAGCGTGAGACTCTTGCCGAACCTGTCAGCAGCAGAAATTTGTGGCGGCGGGGTGCTGCTGGATCCAGAGTCTGGTTTAATTACTACTATGGGTTAACAATTAGTTGTGTATTTAGAGGGAAACTATGGCCAATAAGCCAGAGCGCGTGGTTCTAATCGGTGTAGCTGGGGACTCCGGCTGTGGGAAATCTACTTTTTTACGTCGTTTGACCGATTTATTCGGGGCCGAGTTTATGACAGTGATCTGTTTAGATGACTATCATTGCCTCGATCGCAAACAGAGAAAAGAGGTGGGTGTCACCGCACTCAATCCAAAAGCGAATAACTTTGACCTGATGTATGAGCAGATTAAAGCTCTCAAGGGAGGTCAAGCCATTAATAAACCTATTTATAATCATGAAACGGGGATGATCGATCCCCCCGAAATCATCGAACCGAATAAGGTAATCGTGATCGAGGGACTACACCCCTTATATGATGAACGAGTCCGGTCCCTATTAGATTTCAGCGTTTATCTCGATATTAGCGATGAAGTCAAAGTTAACTGGAAAATTCAACGGGATATGGCCGAGCGCGGTCACACCTATGATGATGTGATGGCGGCCATTAATTCTAGAAAACCGGATTTCAGTGCCTATATCGATCCCCAAAGACAGTACGCTGACGTGGTGATTCAAGTGCTACCCACCCAATTACTGGAAGATCACGAAAGTAAATTACTACGGGTCCGTTTAATCCAGAAAGAAGGGGTAGAAAACTTTGAACCCGCTTATCTGTTTGATGAAGGTTCCACCATCGATTGGCGGCCCTGTGGTCGTAAATTGACCTGCGCTTATCCCGGTATTAAACTCTACTATGGTCCGGATGGCTTCTTGGGAAATGAAGTGTCGATTCTGGAACTAGATGGTCAATTCGATAACCTGGAAGAAATGATCTACATCGAAAGCCATTTGAGCAAAACCGGCACTAAATACTACGGTGAAATGACGGAATTACTGCTCAAACACAAGGATTATCCCGGTTCCACCAATGGTACGGGTTTATTCCAAGTGTTAGTCGGTCTCAAAATGCGTGAAACCTACGAAAAACTAATGGCAGCCGAAGCAAAAGTGGCAGCCCAAGTCTAGTTTTTAGTTTTGACCGAACCGGCATCCTATATGGTTAGGGTGCCGGTTTTTTTTAAGCCACTAATCCCGATCGCAGGGCCAGCACTGCCGCTTGAGTGCGATCATCCACAGAGAGTTTATTTAAGATATTGCGGACATGGGTTTTCACCGTGCCGATGGTGATATAGAGTCGGCCGGCAATCTGAGCGTTACTGTAACCCGCAACAATCAGAACGAGAATTTCTAGCTCTCGTCCCGTTAGGGGCGCATTTTCCAATAATTGACGACATTCCCGGTCAACGCCGTGAATTGCCACTGTTTTCGCCCCGGCAGCCCCACCCACGGGAACTTTTTGGCGCACTTGTTGCAGGACAATATTGGCGATCGCAGGATCGATCCAGGGATTGCCTTCCTGGGTGGAATAAATCGCCTCAACTAATTTATCGACGCTAATATCCTTCATACAGTAGGAATCAGCCCCAGCAGCAAAAGCCGCTAAAACCAGTTCTGGGGTTTTGTGCATGGTTAGCATGAGGACTTTCGTGGCCAAGCTGTCTTCGCCCCGATTTTGTTGGAAGCGTCGCACTAACTCGATGCCATCGATCGTGGGTAAACCTATATCGATGATCGCTACATCGGGTTTAGTCTCCTCTAGCAGTTTCAGTCCCTGTAATCCACTGATCGCTTCCCCTACCACTTGAATATTCTCTCGATGCTGGAGAGCCACCACTAAGCCCATGCGCGTTAAATCGTGATCTTCTACAACGATAACCCGCACTTTATCCATATTTTTTGACCAGTTTCGCCGAATTAGGCGATGATTTGCTAATTTTGGCTTTTCGATTATTAGAGCCGCTCCTTAACATTGACTTCACTCCCTTCCTCCTTCTCTGAATTCCGCTTTCTTATTCTTCATTCGGCAATCCCCTTTTTCCGGTTGATTTTATTGATACTTACTAAAAGCAGAGATTGCCAATATACTTAGCCTCCCCTAAAATATACTCAAATCTACCCCAATTTACCCAGAATTTTCTGCTTTAATTCTTTCTTTATAATATCATACAAATCTCGATTATGCAAGGATTTGGCTTTTCTGGTTTCTGTGGGGAAACGAGGCCTATACTGATAGTTGATTTATTCACCAAAATAGCCCTAAAAGTCTTTCCCAGTAAACATTTCAGAATTTCATCGGCAAAAATTATTACACAAAGTCGAGAAGAGCCAAGATAATTTTAAGAAGAATACATCTTTGAGCAGCTTGGATTTTGGATTGGGAGCATTTCACCTTTGTAACCCCTAAATTAAGTTTTTATGTCAAGCTATTTTGAAAGCCTTGCTAGAAACCAGTTTTAGGTATAAGTATAATTACTCACTTGCATAAATGAGATGCTCCCCTTGGATTTTCATAGAATAGAACCAAGCTCTGGTTTAATTAATTTTTTAGCCTATTGGGACTTAGACATTTTCGTTCAAAAAAGGATACATTTGGAGACTCATTGGGACTTAGGCATTTTCGTCCAAAAAAGGATACATTTGGAGACTCATTAGGATTATTAAGCAAGGAGGCAAAATTATTTGTAGGATGGGTTAGCGGTAGCGTAACCCATGCCGGCGTTGGGTTTCATGCTTCAACCCAACCTACGTTCTAATTTTAGTGAGTATCTTGTCGAAAAATCTAGCGGGGGCATTCATCCGACATTTTAGGTAAAAAAATTAATTCAGCCGGTGTTACCGCTCCTTTTTCCGTGATGATAGCGGTGATTAAAGCGGCGGGAGTAACATCGAAAGCGGGGTTATAAAAGTTAACATCTCTAGGGCAAAGGGTAGTTGTCCCCACCTGATAAATTTCGGCACGATCGCGCTGTTCGATCGGTATCCCCGTACCATCCTTAAGGGAAAAATCCACCGTCGATAGCGGCGCGGCCACATAAAAAGGCAGATTATGAGCTTTTGCCACCACCGCAAGGGAATAGGTGCCGATTTTGTTAGCCGTGTCCCCATTGGCCGCAATGCGATCGGCCCCAACGATCACCGCATCGATCAGTTTTTGCTGCATACAGTGGGCCGCCATGCTATCGGTGATCACGGTGACGGGAATTCCCTCCCGCAGACATTCCCAGGCGGTTAATTTTGCCCCTTGCAGCCGCGGCCGGGTTTCGTCTGCATACACTTGTATTAATCTCCCTGCTGTCCAAGCGGAACGAATTACCCCTAAAGCAGTACCATAACCGGCCGTGGCTAGGGAACCAGTATTACAGTGGGTTAAAATTGTCAGTTTTTCCGGTTGCTCCGGCAGCGCCAATAAACCATGGTGACCGATCGCCCGACAGGTTTCCACGTCTTCTTTTTGGATATTTTGGGCAGTTTCAAGGAGATTTTTGGTAATTACTGCCACTTCTGGGCCACTTTCCCTGGCCACTTTTAACATTCGCTCGATCGCCCAGAATAAATTCACCGCCGTCGGCCGGGTTTGGGCTAATCGATCGGCTATTCTAGTTAAATCAGCCAGAAATTCCTCTGTCTGGTCGGTGGTAATTTCCTGCGCTCCTAAAACCATACCGTATGCAGCCGCCACCCCGATCGCCGGAGCGCCGCGGACAATCATCGTTTCGATCGCCCGGGCCATGGCTTCACTGCTGGTGATCTCAACTTCCCCATACTCCATGGGTAAACGGGTTTGATCGATCAGCCAGACTTTATTATCTTGCCAACGCACGGGATAGATCGAGTTACTCTCGCAAGTGGTTGTGGTCATAAACATTTTTAGATTGAGAATTAGCTAAATTTACCACTATAGCAGCGGCCTTTCTCCACGGCTGATCAGCAGTAAAAACTATTTTGTGTTTTTTTGTAAAAAGTAATTTTAAATACAGAAACTTTTTTTAGAATGTATAAATAAGTGACTAGGAAAAATTTAAGAATACTTTCTCACCTAGCCCGACCTTTTATACTAACCGATTAAGAGGATAATTACCGTGAAAACAGCGAAATATCCCGAAAAAATTGCCGCTCTCTGGACAACATTCCTCTTGGGAACCCTATTTCACACCCAACTGGGTTTAATGCCGCTTTTCCATGGTCAATCGATCGTCGAGAGTCATCAAACCAGCAATCTCGATCCGATTTTCTGGGGAATGTTGCTCTTTTTTTTGCTGCCAATGTTAGCGATTATCGGGGTCAATTTTAGCGAAAGTCGCTCCTTGAGAAAAGTCCATTTCTGGCTGACAATTGTCTATTCTGTCTTGAATTTAGCCCATCTGATCGCCGATCTTCTGGTCAGACCGATCGCCTGGTATCAAATCGCTCTCATGGCAATTTTATTGATCATCGGACTGATTTTAAATCTAGTTTCCTATCAATGGCTGCGGTTAGCGATCGCCCATCCGCACCATCTCTCCGAAAGTCATTAGTAGTGCCAAGATCAAAAGGTAGCCAGTTGACTAACTGATTCAGACAAGAGGAGGCCTTTTGATCTCAAGTTGGTGCTTATTAGGGTAAAAGCAAGCTTAAGGAAACTTAAAACGTAGATAGAGCGATTTTTTCGGAAAATATGCCTTAAAAAATCTAATTAATTTTTATTATTCCCCAGATCAGCCCGTAAATTGCCCCTGTTTCCGGGCTGACGCTGCCACCATATCTCACCAAGTGCGGCTCTTTTTAGCTATGATGGTTCAGAAGCAAGCCAATAAAGGGAACTTTTGGGGCTGGTTATTCATCGAAAAACTCCTAATCGGAGGAGTTAAGCAGACGATATAGTTCAGATTAACGGCAAATATTGGTTAATAGTAATAACGAGGTAATTATTTTGATGAAATCTCTCATTCGTTGGACAGCAACTCTTGGTTTAGTAGGAACGACAATGTTGACTTCGCTGCTGGGCAGCTATTCTAAAGCACTCGCTTTACCGGAAGAACAAATCGTCAAAACCTTGCAGTCTGTACCTGTCTTCGCTATTGCCGACGATCAAGGAGTTCCCCTAATTGCCGTAGGAGAAAAAGAACAGAAATTCACGGGGGTTTTTATCAGTCGGCAGGACGCACAAAACTTTTTTGAACGACTGAAAAAAGAGAATCCTGAAGTGGCTAGTAAAGTTAAAGTTCAGCCTGTTTCTTTGGCACAGGTCTATAAAATGCAAACCAGTCAAACCGATCAAAATCGTTTAATTATCGATTTTGTTCCCAAAGAGTCGGAAGTAGAATCAGCGAAAAAACTGCTCAGTGAAAGAGGTCAACAATATCAAGGTGGTGTACCTTTGTTTGTGCCGAAAGCAGGAAAAGAGAGTAATTTTCTGGTGATCAGTCGCAATAATCAGGATTTGATTCCTTTCTTCTTTGAAAAGGCCGCCGCTTTGCAAATGGTAGAACAATATAAAAAAGCTAATCCCGCAGAAGCGGCCACGGTGAAAATTGATGTTATTCCCTTAGAAAATGTCATCGCCACCCTACAACAAAGCAACGATGAAGCTTTAACTAAAATTCTCCTCTATCCTAGCCAAGAAACGATTGATTTCATTCGGGCAAATAGCAACCAAAAGGCTCCCAACCAACCCCCGGCAAATCAGCCACGCCCTAATAATAATACCAATAATCCCCCCGCCCCCAATCGTTAAGTCTTGTGTCTGCTAGTATTTCCGGTCAAGAATTAAGTCAATGGCGGCAACAGGCGATCGCTGATTTAGCGCAAGCGCAACTATCTGCCAAGGAAGTGGATATCTTTCTGCAAGCAGTGACAGATTTAGATACTCTTTCCCTGCGCTTACAATCCTTTCGCGAACGAGAAAAAATCCCTTTGAGTTATTCTTGGTCGGAAATTACTAAACGCTGGCAAAAACGCCTGCAAGTAAGGGTTCCCTTGCAGTATTTGCTCGAATCGGTGGTCTGGCGTAATTTTACCCTGAAAGTCTCCCCAGGGGTCTTAATTCCTCGTCCCGAAACCGAGTTATTAATCGATATTGTTGGCGAAACCGTCAGAGGAGACGACGGGGGAATCTGGGTAGATCTGGGAACTGGTAGCGGTGCGATCGCTATTGGTTTAGCCAGTATCTTGACAAAAGCAGAGATATATGCTATTGATTACAGTCAAACGGCTTTAGCGATCGCCAAAGAAAATATCATCAATACCGGTTTTGCCGAGAGAATTATCTTAAAACAGGGTTCTTGGTGGACCCCCCTAGAGAAGTGGCAAGGACAGATTAGCGGTATGCTGTCCAATCCTCCCTATATTCCCAGTGCAGAAATCCTTGACTTACAAATTGAAGTGCGGGAACATGAACCCCGTTTGGCCCTCGATGGAGGTGAAGACGGATTGACCGCGCTGCGCTATCTAGTGGCCACTGCTCCCGATTATCTGCGATCGGGAGGCCTTTGGCTAGTGGAAATGAGAGCCGGTCAAGGGGAAAAAGTAGCGCAAATGCTGGAAAATCAGGGCAATTATCGACAAATTCAGATTATTAACGACCTAGCAGGTTTCGATCGCTTTGTTTTGGCCGAGCGAATTTAGCGCAATGCAGCCGCTTCGCAGTCCCGCAGCCAGAGACGCACCGCTTGGCCGATGGTGCCTTGGCTGGTTTCTAGGGGAGGTAAGGGGACTTGAGCGGGTTCAAGGGCAGCTAATTGACTGTAAACCGTCACTAATCGCCATCCTTCCCCAGTTTTAGTTAAAAATAACCAGTGATAATTCTGGAGAGTGACAAAGCGATTTTTGCTATACTGACGCTCTAAAGTCGTAAAAAAAACCTGTTGAGTGTCATCGGCAATTTGACCAGAATATTGACTGGCAGTTAAAGGTAGGGGTGTAAATTCGGGACGACCGGCAATAATCACAAAAACCGGTGTAGATAATTCTTGATCGATTTGGGAGCGGCTAATAACTCGATTAGCATAACTGGGTAAATCTGACAAGAGGCGATCGACTAAAAGATTTAAATCCTCCGGACAGCTAGAAAGAGGACGACTAACTGCTGGCAAGTTAATCCCGAAAATAACCAGTAATACAGCTAAATGTCGGCTAATTCTTGACAAATTTTTGCCCATGCTACCTTTGGCTCCTCGGCACCGGTGATCGGTCGTCCAATTACTAGATAATCAGCCCCAGCTTTAAGCGCTTGGGCCGGAGTCATCACCCGACTTTGATCCCCTTTCGTTGACCAGGAGGGACGAACTCCGGGGCAAACTAAGAGAAAATCCTCTCCACAGATGCGCCGCAATTGCGCCACTTCTTGGGGAGAACAAACCGCCCCATCAATTCCTGATTCCTTGGCCAATAATGCCAGATTTAAGGCATATTCCGATAGTTCTAGGGGAATTTTGAGGTCGAGGGCTAATTCGCGGGCGTTAAGGCTGGTTAAAACGGTGATAGCGAGAAGTTTTGGCGGCGATAGCAGGTCAGAGATTGCCCCCTTAGCCGCCGTCAGTGCTTGCCGTCCGGCCGTAGCGTGCAGGGTGAGTAAATCCACTTGATAGCGACTAGCTGAACGACAGGCCCCGGCGATTGTATTGGGAATATCATGAAATTTTAGATCGAGAAAGCTCTTTTTTTGTCTTTCTTGCAGAATCCCTAGAATTTCTGCACCGCTACTGACAAATAATTCTAGTCCCACTTTCCAAAAATTGACTTCCGGCAACAGATCAAGCAGTGCGATCGCTGATTCTAAATCCGGCACATCGAGAGGAACAATAATTCGGTCTGAGTTGGTCATATTGGGGCGATACGGTGGGGAAGTGGGGAAGTGGGGTGATGGGGGAGTGGGGGAGTGGGGACGGAGTTTCAAGGCAGTACAGCTTAAATCAGAGAAAAATCCAATCGGCAAAAGTGGCAGCCTGTCCGCAGTAAATGCCATCACGATCGATGATATTCCAAACGATCGCTTTTTCAATGCGAAATAGTTGACCATTTTTCGTGATCCTTACCCCGTGATAATCGTTGATATAGCCCTGTTTTTTGACTAAATCTAGCATTTTTTGGCGTTCTTGGGCGATTTCCTCCCCCTCTACCGTCGCTCGCGAAGGAGTTGTTAATAATTCTGGCCAAGTTAAACCCCAGAGATCGAGGGCACCGCGATTACCATAATTGAAGATCGGATTAGTTTGTGTACCGTGGGAAACCAGCACAAAAGGGGCATAAAAGAGCATTTTACTCTGTTCTTTGCCAGTACCGATCCGGGGTAAAAGCGATCGCCCGATTAACCGTTCATAATTATCCAGCAGCAATTCCGTCCAAGCTATAATAGCTAAATCTTGCCAAATTTCCATAAAATTATCTTGAAAAACCGGTTTAATCTGGCCGTTGCCAATATTTATAGGCCGCGTAGGCTAAAGTAATCACTCCCGTCAGAATTGCCGACTCATCCACTAAAAATTCCGGATGGTGAAGGGGGGGATTGAGGAGGTGAGGAGAACCCACTCCCAGACGGAACATTGTCCCCGGGGCCTGTTGCAAATAAAGGGAAAAATCCTCGGCCCCCATGGAGGGTTCCGAGAGAATTAAAACCCGATCCCTTCCCCAAGCTTCTAAACCAGCTTCTTCGACTAACCGGGTTAAAAATTGGTCATTTTGTACCGATGGCACGCCCCGGCGATAATTTACTTGACATTTAGCGTTATATGTGCTACAGACATTCGTGACCAAACTCTCGATCCATTCCGGGAGATGGGCGTGGGTTTCTGGGTGCAGCGATCGCACGGTTCCCGCCATGCGTACCTGATCGGCGATGACATTGGGGGCGCGACCACCGCTAATCTGCCCGATGGTGAGGACAATGGGACGCAAAGGGTTTTGAGTCCGACTAATTGCCTGTTGTAAAGTGGTGATTACTTGCGAAGCGATCCAGATAGCATCGATCGCCTCGTGGGGCCGGGCCCCGTGGCCGGATTCCCCTTGAATAAAAATCTCCAGATCGTCGGCAGCTGCAGTTAAGGCCCCGTAACGAACTCCGATCGATCGGGCCGGAATCGAGGGGAAAACGTGCAGCCCCAAAACGGCGCTGACATCCCGCATCACCCCCTCCCGGATCATCCAATTGGCCCCCTGGGCGATTTCCTCTGCTGGTTGAAAGAGAAAGCGTATTTTTCCCCCCAAAGGTTCCGAGAGACGGGAAAGCACCATCGCCACCCCTAAACCGACGGTAGCATGAACATCGTGACCGCAGGCGTGCATAATCCCCGGTTTGCGGGAAGCAAAGTCTAAATCGGTTCTTTCTTGGATCGGTAGGGCATCCATATCGGCGCGGATGGCTAAAATCCTTCGATCACTGCCTTTTCCCGCCAATTCTCCCTTAACTCCCGTTTTTCCCACCGCTTCCTGCACCGATAGACCACAGGAAGACAAAACTCCGGCAATATAGGCGGCCGTTTGATATTCTTGCCCACTTAACTCTGGATTCGCGTGAATGTGGCGGCGAATCTCCACTAATCGGGGTGCGAGACTCTCGGCTATGTTTTTAATCTCGGAGAGCATGAAACCAGTTTTACAGTATCTTTAGAGTTAATCATAGAGCATTTTTTACCTGAAAATTCGACTTGGCTGATTTTAAGTCTGCATTGTCTTCTCGGCATTCTTTCAACCCGGGACTAAGCTAATTTGTCAATAGGATGCAGGAGTTACTATTCATCTCTTGATTCGGTAACGCCTCTTGAGAGAATATTCCAGCTATGATAGGAAACATTGTCTAGTTAGGAAAAAACATGGTTCAGTCTTCCGAAAAAATTGAAGTTAAGTACGGGGAAAGAGAAATTGCCGAAGGAACATTAATTACTTTCCCCAATCCACGCCCCGGCAGAAATTATGATATTCATATCACCCTGCCGGAATATACCTGTAAGTGTCCCTTTTCCGGTTATCCCGATTTTGCCACTATTTATCTTAGCTACGTTCCCGATCAAAAGGTGATGGAATTAAAGGCGATTAAACTTTATATTAATAGTTATCGCGATCGTTATATTTCCCACGAAGAAGCAATTAACCAAATTTTAGATGATTTGGTGGCGGCTTGCGAACCCTTGCAAATGAAAGTTAAGGGGGATTTTCATCCCAGAGGTAACGTACATACCGTGGTGGAGGTGATGTATAAAAAAGAATAGCATAATTGTCTAGTTTGGGGATGGGGGCTAACCCATCCCTTGCTGTTCTAGTTTTTGTTGTTCAAGTTTTTTGCTGTCCTTGTTTTCAATACTTATTTTAAAATTGTCCTCTATACTTAGAGCTTGAATCTTATCGTTAAGAGTTGATTGATTGCCTTTGACTGCTGCTAGGTAAACTGCCCGCGCATTTAAATTGCTTATTGAGATGAGGCAAGAGGCAAAACGGAGAATAAATAATCAGTTTTTAATAACCAGATTTAGTATAAGTAGGGCTGGCTGAATAAATCTAAAAACCTTGTTGGATAATATTTTGAGGCTTTTTTGCAATCAAAAACTGCCCGCCCTTGCAGTGATCTACACCCTGCCCCCAGGAAAAACTTTTTCAGCCAACCCTAAGTAGAATTTAAAATCATCCCCAGTGAGGAACTAGCCATGAAATCCTTTGCCCTTCTTACCACCGTTAGCCTAATCAGCCTTTCCACCCTCGCGACTGTTCGCCCCGTCATGGCGCTAGAGAGCCGACAACCAGCCGAAACCCGGATCGCTCAAGGGAACAATCAAGACGCGATCGGCCACTATAACCGGGGAGTTGGCTACATCCAACAGAAAAAATACGATCTCGCCCTCGCTGAATTTACCAAAGCGCTCAACATTGATCCCCGATACGCCGAGGCTTACCTCAATCGCGGGTTTCTTTACGAACAACAGGAGAAACCCGACCTCGCCCTGTCCGATTACAATCAGGCGATCAACATTAATCCCCGAGACGCCCTGGCTTACAACAATCGGGGGCTTCTTTACGAACAACAGGAGAAACCCGACCTCGCCCTGTCCGATTTCAATCAGGCACTCAACATTAATCCCCGCTTCGCCGAGGCTTACGCCAATCGGGGGGTTCTTTATTACTATCGACTAGAAAGGGAAAAAGCGATCAGAGATTTCCGACAAGCCGCCGAACTGTCCCGCCAGCAAAGAAACGCGGCGTTATATGAAAAGATTATGGAACTCCTACGGCTATTAGGCGCGGTCTAGTCCTTTTTGTTGGGTTGAGTCCGTCGGTTGGGTTGAGCGAATCAATGGGTTAAAGAAAACCTCTCAATTTTAGGGGAAAGCGAAACCCAACAGCCAACACCTCAATCCGTCTCAATAGGCGATCGCTTCTCATGGCTTTTTGTGGGGTTTCCTTGGGTCTATAGTTGGGTTTCCTTGCGTCAACCCAACCTACAATATAGTTGGGTTTCCTTACGTCAACCCAACCTACAAGAGAGCGTGTAGCGTGTAGGGTGCGTTACGCTAACGCTAACGCACCAATCCCAGTTAGAAACCCAACAGCCAACACCTCAATCCGTCTCAATAGGCGATCGCTTCTCATGGCTTTTTGTGGGGTTTTCTTGGGTCTATAGTTGGGTTTCCTTACGTCAACCCAACTACAAGAGAGCGTGTAGCACCAATCCCAGTTAGAAACCCAACAGCCAACACCTCAATCCGTCTGAATCGGCGATCGCTTCTCATGGCTTTTTGTGGGGTTTCCTTGGGTCTATAGTTGGGTTTCCTTACGTCAACCCAACCTACAAGAGAGCGTGTAGGGTGCGCTCTTCGTTAGCGACAGAAAAAAGTTATTATTGCTCAACCCAACCTACTGCTTAAGTCACCTGTCTTGGCAAAATTAAAGTCTATCCCGTGTTTTTTGATATTGATGTTGTTCTTTCGATCATCTCACTCAATCTTGGGTTGGTTTGGTGTTAAAATTGGTTTAGGTCTGTCTTAATTGATCAAACTTAGCAAGACAATGAATACTTCGACCACTTTTCAAGAAATCGCTGCCGAAATTCAATTATTTAATAATATTGAACAAAAAGAGCAATTTATTTTTGTAGTGGGTGCTTTAGTTTCTCGTATCATCAGTCTTCATAAAGCTGCAGAAGTCATGGAAATGGATACAGAAATGTTCTTGAAAATTTTAGAATTAATGGCAATAGATTTTTCTTATCTTACTACGGAAGACATAGATAGGGAAAAAAATTGGTAATCTCTATGAAAATTGTTTTCAATTCTTCTCCTTTACTCTTTTTGTCTCGGTTAGGCTTTTTAGAAAAATTCCTAGATTCTAATGATAATTTTTATTTATCGTATGACATATTTTTTTCTCCGAATTACTCATAATCTCATTTTAACCGTTCAGGGGGTGGTTGTCAAGCCGCCATTAGTATTGATTCTGTGGAAGGACTCTCCTGGGGTAGTATAAATGTAGAGGGAGAAACATTACCTCTCCAGATGCGAATCGCCGAGCGCCATCAATTCCAGGATTAGATTCCAAGGTAGCAGGCCGTAGCTTGAAAAATTCGCTAAAATATATATAATTAACTTGATCAGATTATTTATAAAGTCTGTTTAACAGCTAAAGCTAATAAAGTTGATTTTGAAGCCGATGACTAAAGAGCTACTCATAGAAATCAATCGAGAAGGAAACATCGAACTTCCTCCTGAAGTTCAAACCCGCCTCAACCCAGGAGATAAATACATGATTTCCCTGACGGAAGACTCCATCATTCTCAAAAAAGTTCATCAAGATAAAGTCAATTTAGAGCAATTCTTTGAGCGACTAGAAGCAATGGAACCAGATGCCAATCAACCGACTCTGGCTGAGATTAGCCAGATGATTAAAGAAGCTCGCCAAATTAGACGCGCCAACTCATGAAAGTTGTTCTAGATGTCAATGTTTGGATTTCAGGATTGTTGTGGGGAGGAGTTCCGGGTAAAATCCTTAAATTAGCTAAAAATCAAAGAATTACAATCTTTGCCTCCCAAAAGATCTTAGCTGATATAGAAGATACATTAGAACGACCCAAACTCCAATCTCGAAAACAATATTGTGGATATACAACAGCATACCTGATGACTATCGTTCAAGAACTTATACAACCTTGTGTTGACAGACTACTAGAAGTTCCTCAACTTAGAGATCCAGATGATGCTGTTATTTTAGCGAGCGCTATAGTTATTCAAGCAGAAGTTATTATTACAGGAGATTTAGATTTACTAACATTACATGACTTTGAAAATATCCCCATCATTACTCCCCAGGAATTTCTTAGTCGCTACTTTAATGAGTAGAGAAGAGGAGTAAGGTAATTAATTGACGATTTAAACCGGGAGAAAAGAGAAGTTTGACCGACAATAATTGCTATGATTACTGTAGGATTTAAAAAAAGCGATCGCTATTTCGATCCTCTTATTTTTTTGTTGGGTTTCCTTACGTCAACCCAACCTACAAGAGAGTCCTTTTTGTTGGGTTGAGCGAATCAATGGGTTAAAGAAAACCTCTCAATTTTAGGGGAAAGGGAAACCCAACAGCCAACACCTCAATCCGTCTCAATAGGCGATCGCTTCTCATGGCTTTTTGTGGGGTTTCCTTGGGTCTA
>VYKR01000001.1_pt1 | contig 82872 bp, 81 predicted proteins | sample 5109561 | NCBI WGS metagenome assembly VYKR01 (sample SAMN12291799, study PRJNA351875) | freshwater metagenome | isolation source: freshwater lake | place: USA: Michigan, Ford Lake | collected 2015-08-15
CGCCCAGGCCTCGATCCGCGCGGCGCAGGCCCGCCGCGACGCGGCGCTCGCCGTCGCGACCGCCCGGATCGGGAATGCGCGAAGCAATCTTGGGGCGGCGCAGGCGCGGGTGACCGCGCTGGAGACGGCCGCCCTCCCCCAGGCGAGCGAAGCGCTAAGGCTGGCGAACCTCGCCTACCGCGCCGGCCGGCTGACGCTCCTGGAACTGCTCGACGCTCAGGCCGCGCTCACCGCCACCCAAGGCGACCTCATCGACGCGCGTGCGGCACTCGCGGAGGCGTCGGCGACGCTCGTCCGCGCCGCGGCCCAATAAGGATCAGACGATGGATTTCACGAACAAGAAGCAGTTGCTGGGTGCCGTGGGGGCACTGGCCCTCGTGATCGGTGGTGGCGGCATTCTTCTCGGCCGAACGGTGTTCGCGCCCGAGCAGGCGGCCGCACCCGCTCCAGCCACGACCCCGGCCGAAGGTAAGGGCGAGGGCGAAGCGAAAGAGGGCGGCGAGGCCGAGCATGGGCCGGAGGGCTTCGTGGCCCTCGATCAGGCCAAGCTGACGGCGGCCGGCATTCAGACCGAGACGGTCGCGGCTGGCAGCCTGGGAGCCGAGATCATTGCGCAGGCGACGGTGGAGCCGTCCCCCCAAGGAATAGCCTCGCTCGCCGCCCGCGCCAACGGTAGCGTCACCCGAATCCTGAAGCGCTTGGGCGACCCCGTGCGCGCGGGCGAAGCGGTCGCTTATCTGGAAAGCCGGGAGGCGGCCGGGTTCGCGGCCGAGCGCGCCAGCGCCCGGGCTCGCGCGCAGGCAGCGCGCGCGGCGTACAATCGCGAGCTCCGGCTGTTCAACGCGCGCGTGACCGCGCGCCAGGACCTGGAGGCGGCGCAGGCGGCGCTCGCCGAGGCTGATGCGGAGGCGAGGCGCACGCAGACCGCGGCGAGTGCGTCCGGCATCTCGTCGGACGGTCGCTTCCTGATCGTCACCAGCCCGATCGGCGGGCGCGTGACGGCCGTGTCCGTTCAGCTCGGCGCGTTCGTGTCAGCGGGCGCCGAGTTGTTCCGGATCGCCAACCCGAGCCAGATCCAGATCGTTGCGGCGGTGCCGTCGGTCGACGCGCGGCGGATCGCCAATGGCGACCGCGCGGCTATCGAGCTGCCGGGCGGCGGCACCGTCGCGGCGGCGGTTCGTTCGTCGACGCCGACCCTCGATGCCGAGACGCGCACGGCGACGGTCGTGCTCGCAGCCGTCGGAACGCCCGCCGGCCTCGTTCCGGGTCAATCGCTGCGCGTGCGCATCGTCCCGCGCGGCACGCAGGCTGGTGGCCGGATCGTCGTACCAGAGGACGCGATCCAGTCGGTCGAAGGTCGCGACATCGTGTTCGTCCGCAACGCGCGAGGCTTTCAGGCGCAGCCGGTGACCATCGGCGCGCGCAGCGGCGGCCGGGCGGAGATCCTCGACGGACTAGCTCCGGGCGCTGTGATCGCGACGCGCGGCGCGTTCGTGCTGAAATCGCAGCTCGGCGCCAGCGAGGAGGAGCACTGAGCCATGCGCTCCACCCTCCGATCGGCCGCCGCACGTAGTAGTGTGGGGCTTCGCCGCGAGGCGGCCACCGCCCTTCCCTACCGGGCCGCCGGTCCTAGCCAGCTACAAGAACCAAGCGTCCGCCTCGTCCTGTCCGGACTCGAGGCGGCACGCAGCCTGGGAACTCCATCATGATCGACCGTCTGATCTCGGCCTCCGTCAGGGGCCGCTGGGTCGTCCTCTTCATCACGCTCGTCGTCGCCGTGTACGGGGCGTTCCAGTTGACGCAGGTGCCGATCGACGCGGTGCCCGACATCACCAACAAGCAGGTGCAGGTTAACACCTCGACGCCCGCGTTCGGCCCGCTCGACATGGAGCGGCTGGTCACCTTTCCTGTCGAGACCGCGATGGCGGGCATTCCCGGCATCGCGACCACGCGCTCCATCTCGCGCAACGGCTTCAGCCAGGTGACGGTGATCTTTGACGAGAACGTCGACATATTCTTCGCGCGCCAGCAGGTCGCCGAGCGCCTGACCCAGGCGCGCGAGACGCTGCCCGACGGCGTCGAGCCGCAACTGGGGCCGCTCACCACGGGGCTGGGCGAGGTGCTCATGTACGGGGTCGAGTTTGCCAAGAAGCCGGCACCCGGCGCGCGGGTCGCGGGCAGGCCCGGCTGGCAGCCTGATGGCTCGTACCTGACGCCCGAGGGCGAGCGGCTGACCGATGAGGTCTCGCGCCTCGCCTACCTTCGCACGGTCCAGGATTGGATCATTCGGCCACAGCTCCGCTCGGTCGAGGGCGTCGCCGGCGTGGACTCGATCGGCGGCTACCAGAAGCAGTACGTCGTCCAGCCCGATCCCGCGCGCATGTCGGCGCTCGGCGTGTCCTTCTCCGAGCTCGCCCAGGCACTGGAACGCGCCAACCTGTCGGTGGGTGCGAATTTCATTAACCGCGGCGGCGAGGCCTTCCTTGTCCGCGCGGACGCGCGCTTCAAATCTTATGACGAGATCGGCCGCGCGGTCGTGACGACGCGCGAGGGCGTGCCGGTTATGGTGCGCGACGTCGCGCAGGTCGTGATCGGCGGCGAGCTGCGCACGGGTGCCGCCAGCGTGAACGGGCAGGAGGGCGTGGTCGGCACCGCGCTCATGATCGTGGGCGGCAACAGCCGCATCGTCGCGCAGGCGAGCGCGGAGCGGCTGGCGGAGATCGCGAAATCGCTGCCGCCGGGCGTCCAGGTCCGCACCCTGCTCGATCGCTCCCAGCTCGTGAACGCGACCATCGGCACCGTGGAAAAGAACCTGGGCGAGGGCGCGCTCCTCGTCGTCGTCATCCTCTTCCTCCTGCTCGGCAATATCCGCGCGGCCCTGATCGCCGCGCTCGTCATCCCGCTCTCGTTCCTCCTGATGGCGATCGGCATGAACCGCCTGGGCGTGTCCGGCAACCTGATGAGCCTGGGCGCGCTCGACTTCGGGCTGATCGTCGACGGCGCGGTCATCATCGTCGAGAACTCTCTCAGGCGGCTGGCCGAGCGCCAGCACCATGAGGGCCGCCTCCTGACGCTTCGCGAGCGCCTGGAGGAGACGATGGCGGCGTCGCGCGAGATGATCCAGCCGACCATCTACGGCCAGGCAATCATCTTCCTCGTCTTTGCGCCGCTGCTCACCTTCGAGGGCGTCGAGGGCAAGATGTTCACGCCCATGGCGACCACCGTCATGCTGGCGCTGGCGGGCGCATTCATCCTGTCGCTGACCTTCGTGCCGGCCATGATTGCGGTGCTGATCCGCGGCAAGGTGTCGGAGAAGGAGGTCAAGGTGATCAAGCTCGCCAAGGACCGCTACGACCCGTGGCTTCGGCGCGCGCTCGCGCGACCATGGCCTTTCATCGGGGTAGGCGTCGCGATCTTCGCGGCGGCGGGCATTCTCTTCTCGACTTTGGGCCAGGAGTTCATCCCGACGCTCGACGAGAAGAACCTGTCGGTAGCCGCGATCCGTATCCCGTCCACCTCGCTCGACCAGTCGATCGCCATGCAGCGCCGTATCGAACGCGAGCTATCGACGTTGCCCGAGGTGGCGGTCGTGTTCGCCAAAACCGGCACGGCCGAGGTCGCGACCGACCCCATGCCGCAGAACATCTCGGACGGGTTCGTCATCTTGAAGCCCGAGGACCAGTGGCCCGACGGCGTGGACGGCAAGGCCGACGTAGTCGAGCGTGTCGAGAAGAAACTCGAGGGTCTGCTCGGCAACGCCTACGAGGTGAGCCAGCCGATTCAGCTACGCTTCAACGAGCTGATCGGCGGCGTGCGCGGCGATCTGGGCATCAAGGTCTACGGCGACGATCTCGAAGCCATGGGGCAGACGGCCAACCGGATCTCGGCCGTGCTGAACACCATCCCGGGCACGACCGATCTCCGCGTCGAGCAGACCGCGGGCTTCCCGACCTTGAACGTGGAGTTCGATCGCGACGCGATCGCCCGGTACGGGCTTTCCGTCCAGGACGTGGCCGATACCGTGGCCGCGGCGCTCGGCGGACGTGAGGCGGGGCTGCTCTTCGAGGGCGACCGCCGCTTCGACGTCGTGGTACGGATGCCCAACACTACCCGCGACGACCTCGCCGCGGTGGGCGCGCTGCCGGTCAGGCTGCCGCAGTCGGGCGCGGGCGTGGCGTCCTCCGTCCCGCTCAGCTCGCTCGTCCGGTTCAACTTCTCGGAGAACCTGAACCAGGTCAGCCGCGAGAACGGCAAGCGTCGCGTGGTCGTGTCCGCCAACATCCGTGGCCGCGATATCGGTTCCTATGTCGAGGAGGCGCAGGCGCGCATTGGCCGCGAGGTGAAGCTGCCGACCGGGTCCTACCTGGAATGGGGCGGGCAGTTCGAGAACCTTCAAGCTGCCTCCCAGCGGCTCTCGATCGTCATCCCGGCCGTTTTCATCCTGATCTTCGCGATCCTGTTCGTGGCGCTGGGCGGCGCGGCACCGGCGATCGCCGTCTACTCGGCGGTTCCATTGGGGTTGGCGGGCGGCGTGTTCGGGCTCGCGGTGGCGGGGCTCGACTTCTCCGTCTCGGCCGCGGTCGGGTTCATCGCCTTGTCGGGCGTGGCGGTGCTGAACGGGCTCGTGATGATGACCAGCATCCAGAAGCGGCTGCAGGCGGGCCTGCCCGTGGAGGACGCCATCCACGAAGGCGCGATGGAGCGCGTCCGCCCGGTGCTCATGACGGCGCTCGTGGCGGCGCTCGGCTTCGTGCCCATGGCGCTGAACACGGGCACGGGCGCCGAGCTCCAACGGCCGCTCGCGGTGGTGGTGATCGGCGGGCTGATCACGACGACGCTGCTGACACTGCTCGTGCTGCCGGCGATCAGCCGCCTCATCCTGAAGCGGCGCGAGCGGCATGCGGCCGAGCATGAGCATGGACCCGCACATGCGTTGCCGGTGCCGGCCGAATGAGCCCGGCTCCGGCAACACCGACGCGCATGGTGACTGCCTCTGCAGGAGAGCGACGATGACCGCTAACGTCAGGCTTACACGGTTGCGGGCGCACATTGACGACGACGCTCCAGGCGGCGCCCAGCGCATCGCTGACATGATCGTGCAGCGCGCCCGCGACCACGGTCTTGGCAACGCGACCGTGCTGCGGGGCCGATCGGGCCATGATAGCGGGTCCGAGCCGAGTGATCGCCCTCCGGCTGATGTGGAGATCGTGGACGTAAGTGACATGCTTTTCGGCTTCGTGCGGGAACTCGCGAGCCTCGAAGGCATCGGCCTGGTCACGTTAGAGCGCGTCGAGGAGCTGGAAGCGCGCGAGCACGAGCAGATGATTTCACACATGACGCGACGGCTGGCCGAATGAGCCCGCCACGTTCGCCGAACGCCCACTTCGGCACCGTTTCAAAAGGAGAAAGGCCATGAAGATCGTGACGAGCCCCATGCTGTTTCGGGCCTACACGGACGAGGCGGCCTCGTGCGGGGACCAGCTCGTCGCTGACATGATCGTGCGACGCGCCCATGATTGCGGGCTCGCAGGCGCGACCGTGCTGCGGGGCCGGTCGGGGTACGGGAGCGGGTCCGAAATGCACGCCCACCACCTGTTCGGGATTAGCGACAACGCGCCGCTTGTGATCGAGATCGTCGATGAGGAAGACAAGCTCCGTAGCTTCGTCGGGCAACTTGCCGACCTTCGCGACATCGGTCTCGTCACGCTGGAGCGCGTGGAGGTCGTGTCGCGCCCATCGTCGGGGCCCGTGTCGGACGGTGGCGCGAAATGAGTCGCGGCCCGGACGCGCACGTAAGGTTTCAGGATGGCTCCTACCGGAAGCCGGAGGTCTGCCCCGATGCTGGTGGTGGAAGATAGCATCGAGCTCCGGGCTCCGCCGTGGCGGGTCTGGCGGACGCTGACCGCGCTCGACGGCTATGCCCGGTGGCACCCGTTCGTCAGGTCGCGCGGCGATGCTACGCCAGGCGCGCATGTCGATTACGTGTTCCGCAACAAGGCGTTTGAGCGATCCTTCACAGCCGCCGCGACCGTCCTGCGCAACGAGGAGTCAGTCGCCTTCGCGTGGCGCCTGGGGGTCGGACGATTCCTCTCGTTCGACGAAACATTCGAGATCGAGCCTACTGAGCAGGGATCGATGCTTCGGCACCGCATGGAGGGGCGTGGCCTCGTCAAGCTTCTAGGGCTGCGCTTCATGAAAGAGGGACTGCGCGAAGCCATCGTCAGAACCGATGAAGCGCTCGACCGTTACTTGCGCGGTGTAGCCCCTCCACCCGCCAAGCCCAGCCCCGGCAATCGCATGAAGCGCCGCGTCGCCCAGAGCCGCGCGCGACATGCGCCCGCGCCACACCCGCCTGGGGGGGATCGTTGATGCGCTACCACTTCATCAAGGTTGGAGGCGCGATCGACCATGATCGCGGCGCGATGCCGCGATGCTGACGGCTCGGCTCCTTGTATCGGAGGGAATAACGATGAGGTCCAATGACCGAAGCTCCGCCGCTTCGGGAGTACCGCCCGCAACATGTGCGAGGTTGCCGGCCGCCCTGCTCGCAATCACCGTGATGGCAACGGGGTGCGCGGAGGAGAAAAAACCTCGGGTGCCCACGGAGCAGGAGATCCACTCTCGCGACTTCGAGACGGCGAGCCGGGTGCGCGGCCGTCACCGCTACACCTGCGACGACAAGGAGCCCTTGTTCGTGGATTTCAAGAACAACGGCCTGACGCTTGAGCTGCGCCGCGAGGAGCAGGGGCCGGTCCAGACCCTGTCGGCCCCCTCGCAGGGCCTCCAGTATGTCGACAATACCAACAGCGCCACCATGACTGGCAACGCGCTTCAGCTCGTGGACGCCCAGGGACGCACACGTGTTTGTCGGAAGGCATGATCCGGCCGGCTCGAAAAGAACAAGAGGATTGCCCTAGATGAGCAATGAAGCACAAGGTCGGCTGGGTTCCGGCGAGCGTTCGGAACAGACCGAGCGGCGCACGCTCTGGATCGTGCTGCTGCTGAACGCCGCCATCGCAGCGGGCTTCTTCGCCACCGGCCTAGTCGGGGACTCCAGCGCCCTGATCGCCAATGGCGTGGACAATCTGTCGGACACGGCCGTGTACGCGCTGAGCCTCATCGCGCTCAGCCACGGGCAGACCTGGAAGACCCGGGCCGCGACCGCGTCCGGCGTCATGCTGCTGGTCTTCGCAGGCGGCATCCTGATCGACGTCGGACGCCGTTACATCCAGGGCAGCGAGCCGATCGGCCCCACCATGATGGTGATGGCGTCCGTGGCGGCCATCGTGAACTATATCTGCCTGCGGCTGCTCCAGAAGCTGGAGAAGCCCGACGTGAACGTCCGCGCGGCGACCACCTTCAGCTTCAATGACTTCATCTCCAACGGCGGCATCCTGATCGCCGGCGTGCTCGTGCTTTGGCTCGGCAGCAATTGGCCCGACTTGCTGGTCGGGCTCGCGACCGCCGTCATCGCCATCAAGGGCGGTATAGAGATCCTGCGCGACGCGCGCTCCGAAACCAAGAACGACAAGGACGCCACGTCATGACCGACAAGCTCGAACTCGACATACCCGTCCTGCTGCCTGAAGTGCCGGACGCGGCGGACGCGTGCGTCGGCCGGCTCGTCTCGACGCTGAGCGCCAAGCCCGGCGTCGATCGTGCGCATGTCGTTGCCGCCGACGGTGCAGCCCCGGCCAAGCTGTGCGTCCACTTCGATCCCGCGACGCTACCGCTGCCGCGCGTGCGCGAGATGGTCCGGGCAGCCGGTGCGGAGATCGGCGGGCGCTACGGTCACGCCGTCTGGCAAGTGACTGGCATCACTCACGAGCGCCGCGCACGCACGGTTGGGGAAACGCTCTGCGCCATCCCCGGCGTCCTGCAGGCCGACGCCAGCGCGACCGGTACGCTGCGGGTGGAGTTCGATCGCGAGCGGGTGAGCGAAGGCGCGATCGTCGACGCCATGAAGAGCCTCGGCCTGAGTCGGACGGGGCAGGCCGGAGGCGACGATCATGCGGGGCACGATCACGGGCCGGGCGCGCATGCAGGTGGCGAAGAGAAACACGGCCCTGGCGATGGGCACGATCATTCCCATGCCAACTTCCTCGGTCCGAACACCGAGCTGATCTTCGCGCTCGCCTGCGGCGCGTTGCTGGGCGTCGGGTTCGCCATCGAGAGACTGGTCGCAGGCGCTCCGGGGTGGTTGCCGACCGCCTGCTACATCGCCGCCTATGTCTTCGGCGGCTTCTTTACGCTGCGCGAGGCGATCGACAACCTTCGGTTGCGCAAGTTCGAGATCGACACGCTGATGCTGGTCGCGGCCGCCGGTGCCGCGGCGCTCGGGGCATGGGCCGAAGGCGCGCTCCTCCTGTTCCTGTTCAGCCTCGGCCACGCGCTTGAGCACTACGCCATGGGTCGCGCCAAGCGCGCGATCGAGGCGCTGGCCGAGCTCGCGCCGGCAACGGCCACCGTGCGCCGGAACGGGCAGACCGTCGAGATCAAGGTCGAGGAGCTGGTGGTCGGCGATGTCGCGATCGTCCGCCCTAACGAGCGGCTTCCAGCGGATGGCTTCGTCATCAAGGGGTCAAGCGCGATCAACCAGGCGCCCGTCACCGGAGAGAGCATTCCGGTCGACAAGGTACCGGTCGCCGACACCGAAGCCGCCCGCGCCAAGCCCGACGCGGTCGATGCCGAGAGCCGCGTGTTCGCCGGCACCATCAACGGCGGGGCCGCGATCGAGATCGAGGTGACGCGGCGATCGAACGAGTCCGCGCTCGCCAAGGTCGTCAAGATGGTGAGCGAGGCGGAGACGCAGAAATCGCCGACCCAGCGCTTCACCGACCGGTTCGAGCGCATCTTCGTGCCGGCCGTGCTGGTCCTGTCCGTGGCTCTACTGTTCGCCTGGGTCGTGATCGACGAGCCGTTCCGCGACAGCTTCTATCGCGCCATGGCCGTGCTGGTCGCCGCGAGCCCGTGCGCGCTCGCCATCGCGACGCCGAGCGCGGTGCTGTCGGGTGTCGCACGCGCGGCCCGTGGCGGCGTGCTGGTGAAGGGCGGCGCGCCGCTCGAGAACCTCGGCTCGCTGAAAGCAATCGCGTTCGACAAGACCGGCACGCTGACGGAAGGACGCCCGCGCATCACCGACGTGGTGCCCGTCAACGGCGCGAGCGAGGCGGAGCTGCTGGCGCTCGCCGTGGCGGTCGAGGCAATGAGCGATCACCCGCTCGCGCAGGCGATCGTCAAGGACGGGCGCGAGCGACTAGGGAGTGCCGAGCTACCCTCCGCAAACGACTTGAAGAGCCTCACGGGGCGCGGCGTCACCGCCAACGTCGACGGCGAGACAGTCTGGATCGGCAAGGCCGAGATGTTCGGCAGCGATGGCATCCCGGCGTTGGGCGCTGCGGCGACCAATGGAATCGAGAAGCTTCGCGAGAATGGCCGCACGACGATGGTCGTCCGCAAGGGCGACCGCGACCTTGGCGCGATCGGCCTGATGGACACGCCGCGCGAGGCGGCGAAGACGGCGCTCCGCCGCCTCCGCCACATGGGCATCACCCGGATGATCATGATCTCGGGCGATCACCAGAAGGTCGCCGACGCGATCGCCAAGGAGGTCGGGCTGGACGAGGCGTGGGGCGGCCTGATGCCCGAGGACAAGGTCGCATTCATCAAGAAGCTCGCCGGCGAGGACAAGGTCGCGATGGTGGGCGACGGCGTGAACGACGCGCCCGCGATGGCGAGCGCTACGGTCGGGATCGCGATGGGCGCGGCGGGCTCGGACGTGGCGCTAGAGACGGCGGACGTAGCACTAATGGCCGACGACTTGGCGCACCTGCCGTTCGCGGTGGGCCTAAGCCGCCACACCCGCGGCATCATTCGGCAGAACGTGTTCGTCAGCCTCGGCATCGTCGCCCTGCTGGTGCCGGCGACCATTCTCGGGCTTGGGATTGGCCCTGCCGTGGCGGTGCATGAGGGCTCGACGCTGCTGGTCGTCGTCAACGCGCTGCGGCTGCTGGCCTACCGCGATCCGGCGAAGGTGGCGACATGACGGCGGGTCGATATGACGCATTGATCATAGGCGGCGGACCGGCGGGCCTCACGGCGGCGATCTATCTCGCCCGCTATTACCGTCGAGTCGTGGTGGTCGACGAAGGACACAGCCGAGCGAAATGGATACCGCTCTCCCACAATCACGCCGGCTTTCCGGACGGGATAGCGGGCGAGGTCTTGCTGGGCAGGATGCGCGAACAGGCCGAGCAGTATGGCGCAACTATCGCCACCGGCCGCATAGACGCGCTGGAATGGAGCGTGGACGTTTTCGTGGCGCGCGGCAAGGGCATTGCGATCACCGCTCGGACCATCGTGCTGGCGACCGGCGTCGAGAACCGGCGCCCGGCCATGAATACCGCTACGCATCGCGACGCCCTTGATCGTGGCTTGCTCCGCTACTGCCCCGTCTGCGACGGCTATGAGGCAACCGGCCAAGCGATCGGGGTGATCGGGGCCGATAGTCACGGCGTCGCAGAGGCGCTGTTCCTGACGACCTATTCGGATGACGTGACCCTGCTGGCGTATAAAGCAATGGAACTCACCGGGACGGATCGGGCCGACCTTTGTGTGCCGGTGTAAAGGTGAAGGAAAGCCCACTCGAAGAGCTCATGTTCGGCGAAATGGCCACGGCTCGACTGCGGGACGGCAGCAACTGTCACTTCGACACCATCTATCCCGCGCTAGGATCGGACAGCAACAACGCTCTCGCAAAGCTTCTCGGTCTGGCGCTCAGCGATGACGGTTGCATCGTGGTCGACTCCAAACAGCGCACCAACGTTGTCGGCGTCTACGCGGCCGGTGACATCGTCATGTCGCTCGATCAGATCAGCGTCGCGATGGGCCACGCTGCGATCGCGGCGACGGCCCTCCACAATGATCTCCGCAACCGCGACGGCGAAGGCACTGCGGCATAAATTGGCTGATCGTGTTCGATCTCTAGTTAACGCTTGCGGGAAGCAAGCTGCCCTTGTCGACCGAGATGGCGGCGACGCTTTCTGCAGGCGCGACGCTAGGAGAGGCCGTGGTCGGCTATAAGCTTCTTCACCACAGCGTATCGCTCCACAGGCCGAGTTAACTTCTTCCCAGCAGATCTTTCAACGTCGACACGTCCAGCATCGATTCCGCGAGCAGCTTGTATCAACCGCCGGTTTTCCTCCTTGAGTGCCCGCAAGCACGCCAATGATCTGATCCTTGGCCAATCGGCTTTGCTGCATCTCTCGTCTCCGTCTGACGGACTAACTAACCAACGGCATGGTTTTCGGGCAGCAGGTCGTCGCTCACCCTGCGCGCAAGGCTACATATGCTACCACGTTAGCAGCCCGACTAATCAGAAAATCGACGGTTCATCGATCAGAAACCTCTACGCCTCCGACCACTATTGCGCATACTGACGATTTTCCAAGCGCCATCTACTTTTCTCAATATGCTTGTGGCGACGCCGATCCGTTCGGCAAATTCCCCACTATTGGGCTCGATGCGGTAGCGGTAGGTTTCTGTGGCGAGCGCTATCGGACCTCAATTCGTACATCGACCTTGTAATTCGAAAACTTGAACGATTTGAAGGCGGCCAATTCCGGCGCGAGATGATGGTTGAGGTAGGTTGCGTATGACCTTTCCGACCCGCCCGTCTCGAACATCTGCGAGTCTGGCGTAAACAGTTGATCTGTTTTGCTAGCGTCGAGCCGTTCTATTGCGGATTTATATTGCGTCCGGACTGCTTGCACCGCGCGCGTGCCGGCAAAGCGATCCGGGGTCTGGGCGCAGATCGCGGACAGCAGGAGCAGCGACGCCGCCAAGATCGTCAGGTAGCGGATAGCCATCAGGTCCCCTTGCATTTCAGAACGCACGCTGCTTGAGACCGCTGTGTATCAGGGTCTCGCCAAAACTACCGTGTGTCGAAATAGCGGCTGTCTTCAAGCCGAGCCGCGTGAGATTGTCGTCTTGTGATCGAGCCGACCCAGCGAGTATCGCCTCGATTGCGGTGCCCAATCGCAACGCCGTGCGAGGCCTTCGCTGTTCGGTCCGGTTCACGATAATTCAACCAACCCTAAGCGGCGTTAACCAAGATTCAACGCTTGCTGCGGTATTCCAACGCTACCGGCAACCCTGCACGGAGGCGGTCGTGAGCAGCATGTCGATCAACGATATCATGGCCGCGCGCAGTGCGGTCCTCGATAGGAACGCAACGCTTCGCAATGCGGCGAGCACCCCGGTTTCCGTGGCGGGTTCCGGAGCCGTGGGGCGGTCTGCCTTCGAAGCGGCGATGAACAGCGCGCTCCAGAAAGCTGATGGCCCGAACTCTGTCGGAGGTCCGAGTGGACCGGGTGGTGTCTCGCCGGTCGGCGCCGCGCAGGAGGGCGGCTTAGCGTCGACGTTCCAGGCGCAACTACAGAAGATCAACGCGGTCAACGCTCGCGCTGGTGCCTTAACGGTAGCCTATGAACGCGGAGAGGAGACCGATATTGCGAAGGTGATGCTTGCCCGACAAGAATCCTCGATAGCTTTCGAAGCGACGCTGCAAGTCCGCAACAAGATACTCTCGGCCTACAAAGACATCATGAGCATGCCGGTCTAGCTGTAGGCGCTTGCGATCTTAGCGGCGCTCGCCCCATCGCGGCGTCTGGCGCGCGCCGTTATCGATAAGCACCATCCCGTAGTGAGTTTTCGCTCCGCATCGAGCATCGCCCATTAAGCTCGACGCGGCGAGCGTCGCACCTTAGGCTATCGCTTGGCTCGCCTTCGCAGAGCCGGCGAACGGAAACTCATGGCAGCGCAGATCGAAACCCTCTCCCCTAGTAGCGACCATGACAGCCTCGTCCGTCGGCTGATTTCCAGGTGGCGTGACGATCCGAGCGCCACCTATCGGAGCTGGTTTCTCTGGGATGAGCGGCTGAAGAACTTCCGCTCGATCCGGCGCGGCATCACCCAGGTCGTCGGCGAGATCGAGCGCGGCACGTTTGGCGTCGCCTACCGCGGATCATCGCTCGAAACCGTCGTCCACTCCGTCGCCGAGCAGCGGCAGATTTTCAGAGGCGCGGATCACGCCTTCCTGTGGAAGCCGAAACTCCGCATTCCCGACATTTACGAGAGCCCGGAAAACCAGCGAGCGTTCGGCCGACTTCTCGACGCCTGCTCGTGCTGCGATACGGCCGAGGAGATCATCGGCCACATCCACGCGATCGATCGCTTGAAGATCAAGGGGCTGGGCCCGGCGGTCGCGAACCTGCTCTATTTCCTTCACCCCACGCTCGTACCGCCGTTCAACACCGCGATCGTGAAGGGCTACAACGCGTTGACCGGCGCGAAGGTGAAGCTCGGGAACTGGGAGCATTTCCTGGCGATGCGAACCGGGCTGCTCGACCTGAACGACCGACACCGCGAGCTGCTGTCGAACGATTTGGGCGCGATCGGCGGTTTGCTGTTCGACATAGGGTCGGACCGCTATCCCGCACCCCCGCTGGACGCGAGCGGGACGGCGCTGACAACGTGGGGGCAACGGCTGGAGGCGGCGCGCGACGAAGCGCGAACGCTCAGCAAGGCAGCAATCGCGCAAGGCGAGAGTGAACGCACCCATACCGAGATCCAGGCTTGGCTTCGCGATCTTGGGCTAGCGCTCGGCTATGACGTATGGATCGCCGCGAACGACCGCAGCCGTGTCTTCAACCGCGAACCGCTGGGCCACGGTTGCCTCGAACGCCTGCCCACCTCGATCGCGACCTCGAAGGGCGCGGACTCCATTCGCCTGATTGACGTGCTGTGGCTTGAGAAAGGCGGCGATCACGTCTCGGCGGCGTTCGAGGTCGAGCATTCGACGTCGATCTATTCGGGCATCGTGCGGATGCTTGACCTGGCGCTAAGCGGCAGCGACCTGCACGCGACGGCGGGGCTGTTCCTTGTTGCGCCCGATGCGCGTGAGCCGGATGTGCGCGCTCAGCTACAGCGACCCGCCTTCAGCCGAGTTGCCGACCTCGACATATCATACCTTCCCTACGGCGAGCTGGAGCGACACCGCGAAGCTATCGGGCGTTTCGGATCGGGGTTGAAGGCGATCAAAGCCATCTCCAGCAAGCTAGCTTGAACCGCCCCGGCAAGGGGTAGCGCCTAGAGCCGCGTATATTCAACGGGCGGGGGCTCAAACGGAGACAAATTATGCACCAGATCGACCCCGACATGAAGGCGTGCATGGACGCCTGCCACGAGTGTCATGTGACATGCCTCCACATGGCGATGAACCATTGTTTGGAAATGGGCGGAAAGCACACCACGCCCGAGCATATAAAAATCATGGCCGATTGCGCGCAGATATGCGCCGTCGCGATCGACTTCATGGCGCGCAAGTCCGCGCACCATCAACATATCTGTCGCGAGTGCGCAGAGATTTGCCGGGCGTGCGCGACGAGCTGCGAAGGGCTCGACGGCATGGAAGATTGCGTCGCGGCCTGCCGCAAGTGCGCCGAGAGCTGCGAAAAGATGGCCGCTTGAGCTAGCGCATCGCGGGCGGCGACACGATCGTCGCCCGCGCTTCTACATCGCTGCGGCGGGGGGCTCGAGCGTCCCTAGCCAGGCTACCAGCCCAAGAATGATGACGAGACAGGCGGTCTCAACCGCGAGGCTCCGGCGCAACACACCGAGCGCGCCGCGATGATCGGCCGCAGCGATCGATCCCTCGAACCGCGGTGTCAGCCGGAAGCGGTTGAGCGCGGCCAGGCTTAGCATAGCCGCGAACAGCACCAGCTTGGCGAGCAGAAGCTGACCGTAGAGCGTCGTTCCCAGCGCTGCGATGTTGGCGGCGCCGACCAGCAACCATGCGTTGACCAAGCCGGTGACGATGAGTGTCGCGACCACGATCGTGCCGACCGTCCCGAACCCGTGCAACGCGCGGTGCGTGAGGGCGAGATGGGCGGCATCGACCCGACGCGCAGGTCGCGTCATCAGCAGAAGCAGCCCAAGCAGCGCACCGGTCCAGGCACCGGCCGCGATCAGGTGCAAGATATCGGCGGTGAGATGAACCCAGCCGGTCATCCCCTCATCCATCGCCCCGTGACCGGTCCAGGCTAGCGTCGCCAACGCCACGCCCGAGGCAAGCGCGGCGACACTCAGCCACAGCCCACGCCCAGCGGCGAACAGCGCCGCTACCGCCACCACGGCGAGCGCGCCCATCCGCACCTTCCATGCCGTACCGAGTCCCGGTTGATCGAGAATCATCCCGACCGCGTCATGATCCGCCGCCCAGGGCGGCGTCCCCGTCATTGCGGCGGCAAGCAGCGCCAGCGCTAAAACCGAGAGCAGGAGACCGGCGATCGCGCTCGCCACCAACCAGGGCCGGAGCGCAAGCGCGCTGGCGCGCTCGCCAGCGCGCAGCCCGTACAGGGAGAATGCCGACAGGCCGAATAGAACGCTCAGGGCACCATAAAGCGCGAGGCGGATGCCCACCGTCGGCCAATCGGCATCCACCTTACTTCACCGCGAAGGCGTGATTACCGGTAATCCGGTGCGTGTCGGACGAGACGACATACCAGGCAACGCTGTAGGTGCCCGCGCCGAGCGGCGCCTTGGGGACGATAACCAGGGTGCGCCCGTCGGCCCCGACGCTCGCGGTGCTCGCGACCTTCATGGGCGCGTGCTTCATGCCTTTCATCCCCGTCATCATCAGGTCCGCGCCCGTGAACTTCGGCATCAGCTTCTCGCTAAACCGCAACTCGAGACGCGCAGGCTTGGCGACTGTCGCGTTCGCCGCGGGCGTCGCTGAGACAATCTTGGGATGGCCATTCGCGGCCCCCGAAGCAACGAGCAGGACGGCGGCGATGGAGACGGTAAGGCTACGCATGGGAAGTCTTTCGAGAGAGGGACTAAAGGCTTTTACGCAGCCGCATCGCTAACCCCTCAAAATTCGATGGTGAGGGGTTGCCCGCCTTTTCGCGTAATACTCGGTAAGGGGAGCGGAGATGCACGGCATGAACGATCTTGATGACATGCTGGCCAGGCTGGCGCGGGCACCTATCCCGCAGGCGCTGGACGGACTTGAGGAACGCGTGCTGGCGCAGATCGCGATACCTCGCGCTTCGCGCGCCGGACTTGGTGTAAGCGCGATCACCATCGTGGCGCTGGCCATTGGCGTGATCGGGGCGGGACTTCCAGCCTCGCCGAGCACCGCGTCCCCCCTCTCCCCGTTCGGGGCGAACTCGCCACTCGCGCCGTCGACTTTGCTCGTCGGGGCACAATGAGCACGCGCGCGCGGCTGATATTGTGCGTGATCGTGGCGTTCGTCGCCGCAATCGGGGGCGTTTTCGTTGGGCGCGCGCTTATGCCCGCTCCGGCTCAACCCGGCGCGGAACTGCATGACGTGCTGCACCATCGGCTCGCGCTCAATGCGGTTCAGGAGACCCGATTGAAGGAACTGGAGCAGCGGTTCGCGGTGGAGCGCCGCGCGCTTGAGCTGGAACTACGGGCGGACAACGCCCGTCTCGCCGAAGCGATCGAGGCCGAACATGGCAATGGCCCCCGCGTTGCCGCCGCGGTCGATCGGAGCCATGCCGCGATGGGAGAGCTGCAAAAGGCGACGCTCGTGCACATCTTCGCGATGCGGCAGCTCCTGCAGCCTAACCAGACCGCGCAGTTCGACCAGGCGGTGGTCAGGGCGCTTACAGACGACGCGAGGTGACGCTGGATCTAGCGTCGCTTTCCGATGGCGAGCTAGCAACCCTCAGCCTCGCGGGCCGGCAGACCGCGTTCGCTCAGATCGTGCATCGCCACCAGGCCGCGATCTACCGCTTGGTTCGCGGCTACATCGGCGACGCTGACGAATCATTGGACCTGGCCCAGGAAACCTTCATCGCTGCACACCGTGCGCTGTCCCGCTATGACGTAAATCGACCATTGCGGACCTGGCTGTCGGCTATCGCGCTTAACAAGTGCAGGGATTGGAGGCGCAAGCGCGCCGTGCGGCAATTCCTGTCGTTTGCGATGCCGATCGGCAGGGAGGCCGAGGCGGTCCCTGAAGACCGTAGCGCGATTGAGGACGCCGTAGCCGATCGGCAGGAACTTGATCGAGTGACACGCGCCATCGCCGCGTTGCCGACGACGTTGAAAGAGCCGCTGGTCCTGCGAACGATCGAAGGCATGAGCCAGACCGAGACAGCGCTGATACTCGATATAAGCGAGAAGGCGGTCGAAACGCGCCTTTATCGCGCCCGTCAGCGACTGGCGGCGTCGTTGTCGTAGCGGCCAAATCGCCACCCTGTTTAAAATTAGGCGGACAAGGCTTCGAGGGTAAGCGCTCCACCGTCGTATTGTGCGCATGGGGGTTACAAAGGACTTAGGCCGCGAAGGCGGCGTGTCGGCCAGATTTGGGCAAGACAGTGCGCGCGACGGCCGGAAGCCGGGTCAGGGCGCTTTTGCGGTTATAGACGCCATGCGCTGCGTGCTGGCGGTCGCGGTCGCATTTCCGCATGCCTGGTACCTCCTTATCGAGGACTATCGCGGGTAGGCATCGATTGCGGCTTCGGCGGGCCACTTCATACGGACCGTTGGCCTGGAGGGTCTCGAACTGGCGCTAGCGGCTACATTCGCGTTCTTTTCGTACGCACTGCTGCGCACGGATTTATCGATGCGCCGCTGGTTGCGGCCGTTTGCCGCCTATGGTGCCAAGGCCAGTTTTTCGCTCTACGCCCTGCACTTCCCGATCATCGCATTCACGGCAGCGTGGCTGCTCGAGACAGAGCGTTTGCTCGCGAGCGGGGCCAATATCGCGCTCGTGATAGTCACGCTCGCATTCACGGTTTTTGCCTGCGGCCTCTTGCGGCACTCACCGAACGGCACACCGCGCGGGTGCGCTCCATCTTCTACGGCAAGCTCTCTACCGCTCACGAAGCGCGCGCCGATCGAACGGCGACCTAAAAAACTGGGCAAAGCTCCTCGCAATGGTGAGGGATAGGCGGATCTTGCGCGTATCAGCCATTGACCGACCCAACCCGTTCAATCGACCAGGAAGCTCATGACCCGGACCATCGACCGTCGCCAGCTCTTGCGCGGCGCTACTCTCGCAGGCGGCGGACTCGCCCTATCGGCCTACATGCCGGCATGGGCGCAGACCGGATCGGCCGGGCTCGTCAGGCCGCTGCCGACCGTGGTTGGTCCAGACATCTCGCTCCGCATCGCCCATCAGATGATGACGATCGACGGTCGCGAAAGCCACGCCATCGGTATCAACGGCACCGTCCCTGCCCCGCTCGTCCGCCTGCGCGAGGGTCAGAATGTGCGCCTCTCGGTTACCAACGACCTGGACGAGGACAGCTCGATCCATTGGCATGGCCTACTGGTGCCGTTCCAATTCGATGGAGTACCCGGGATCAGTTTCCCGGGCATCAAGGCGAAATCCACCTTCGTCTACGAGTTTCCCGTCATCCAGTCCGGTACGTACTGGTATCATAGCCACTCCGGGCTCCAGGAGCAGCTTGGTCATTACGGACCTATCGTTATCGATCCCGCAGGCGAGGATCCGATCCAGTCGGATCGTGAGCATGTCATCGTCCTGTCCGACCACAGCCCAATGCACCCGCACGCGATTTTCCGGAAGCTCAAGCAGCAGGCCGGTTACTTCAACTTTCAGAAGCAGACGCTGGGTAGCTTGCTCGCAGGTGAGGACCAAACACTCAAGGAGCGCATCGAATGGGGCAAGATGCGGATGGACCCGACCGATATCTCGGACGTCACCGGATCGACCTACAGTTATCTGGTCAACGGCCATGGCCCCAAGGACAATTGGACCGCGCTGTTCCGGCCGGGCGAGCGGGTGCGTCTGCGCTTCGTCAACGCATCGGCGATGACCGATTTCAACGTCCGCATTCCCGGTCTCAAGCTGACGGTCGTCCAGGCAGACGGCCAGAATGTCATGCCGGTCGAGGTCGACGAGTTCCAGATCGCGGTCGCGGAAACGTACGACGTGATCGTGACGCCGACCGACGACCGCGCTTACACGCTTGTCGGTGAAGCGATCGACAGGTCGGGAATGGCCCGCGCGACGCTTGCACCCCGCGAAGGCATGGCGGCCGCGGTGCCGCCGCTCCGCAAGCGCCCGGTCCTGACGATGAAGGACATGGGGATGGACATGGACATGTCCGGCGATGCCGGCATGCAGGGCATGAATCATTCAGGCATGGCCTCGACGGCATCGAGCGCGCCCGGAGGTCAGGCGGCTTCAGCGGCGGCAGGTTCAATGCAAGGGATGGACCATAGCGCTATGCCGGGCATGGGCGCACCCGCCCAGTCCGCAGGTGGCATGGCGGGCATGGACCACAGCAAGATGGCGGGAATGGGATCGACCCCCGCCGCTGCCCAGCCCACTGGGGATATGGCCGGAATGGACATGAGCGCCGGGGCGATGGGCGGCATGAGCATGAGCATGCGCGACTTCAAGAATGCGCCGCAGGTGAAGAAGGGTCCGGGCGTCCAGACCATCTCTCCGATGGCGATGGATCGAACCGGCGAACCCGGGCAGGGACTGGTTGACGTCGGGCACCGCGTGCTCGTCTACCGCGATCTGATGTCGACCACGCGCAACCCGGATGTTCGCGCTCCCGACCGAGCGATGGAAATCCACCTGACCGCGAACATGGAACGCTACATGTGGTCGTTCGATGGCGAAAAGCTCAACGAGGTCAAGGAGCCGATTCCCTTCCTGGAGGGCGAGAGGGTGCGCGTCACGCTCGTCAACGACACGATGATGGGACATCCCATCCATCTTCATGGGCACTTCTTTGAACTCGTCACCGGACACGGCGACCGCGCACCGCGCAAGCATACCGTCGGTGTGCAGCCAGGCGGCAAGGTGACCTTCGATGTCACCGCCGATGCTGTCGGCGACTGGGCGTTCCACTGCCACATGCTTTATCACATGCACGCCGGGATGATGCAGGTCGTGACAGTCCGTCCGCGGGGAGAAGCGGCATGAAGGCGACCCTTGCGATCGGGGCGATCATGGTGCTTGCGGTGCCCGCGACGGCTCAGCAGATGGATCATTCCAACATGCCGGGGATGAAAATGCCAGCGCCGCAGAAGCCCGCCGCGCGCAAGCCCGCCGTCAAGCCAGCAACGAAACCACCCGCGCGGCGAACCGCCAATCCGTCCGCGAGGCCTCGGTCGGGTGCCGCGACGCGGACACCGGCCGCAGTTCCGCGCAAGCCGGCGGCGAAAAGCCCGAGCCCCGCGGCCGATCCGCACGCGGGTCATGATATGGCGACGATGCCCGGCATGGCCACGCCCAGTGGCGATGCCGGCCAAGCGGCACAATCGGCCACTCCGATGCCGGAAGGGCATGACATGTCGGCCATGCCCGGCATGGCGATGCCGAGCCCTAGCGGCGGCGCACAGACGATGGACCACTCCACCATGCCCGGAATGGCCCCCGGCGCGACAATGGCGGAAACTCGTCCCGGGCACACCGCGACGGGGACGGCGCTCGCCCCCGGTAACGCCCCGGCTCCGGCGGCCCCTACCGACAGCTATGCCGACCGGATCTATTCGCCGGCGGCGATGGCGGCGGCGCGAGAGGACCTGCGCAGTGAGCATGGCGGCAACAAGGTTTCCATGGTACTATTCAATCTCGCTGAATATCAGTTCCGCAATGGCCGCGATGGTTATCGTTGGGATGGCAACGCCTGGTATGGCGGCGATATCAATCGCTTGGTTGTCAAGACCGAAGGCGAAGGGTCGTTCGGGGATCGTCTGGAAGGTGCCGAGGTGCAGGCGCTTTTTTCGCGTGCGATCGGGCCCTTCACCGATGTTCAAGCCGGCGTGCGCTATGACATCACGCCCAACCCGTCACGGGTTTATGCCACAATTGGCCTAGAGAGTTTGGCACCTGGCTTCTTTGACGTCGAAGGTGCCCTCTTCCTCTCGAACAAGGGCGATTTGCTCGGCCGATTGGAAGGTTATTACGACCAGCGCATAACTCAGCGGTTGATCTTGCAACCGCGTGCGGAGGTAAACTTCGCCGCGCAGGACGTCCGTGAACTCGGTATCGGCTCCGGGATCAGCAACGTCGAGTTGGGCTTACGCCTTCGCTATGAGGTCAGGCGCGAGTTCGCGCCCTATGTCGGCGTCTCCTACGATCGCCAGCTAGGCGACAGCGCACGCTTCTCCCGCGCCGAGGGCGAGGACGTCGGTGGACCCAGCTTCGTTGTTGGCGTTCGGGCGTGGTTCTAAGGAAATGGCGCGAGAGGCTGTATAGCCGCGAGTTATACTGAGCGTTGCCACGATGAATTAGCAGCTACTGGAAGGCAGACTCGAAGAACGCGTTCACTTTCTGTTACTAGTGAACCATTGTTGTAAACGGTAAGGTCTAGTCTCTAGACACCCTTTGTCGTGCGTAGTTGTATGAGGAAGGTTGTAACACTGAAGATCTTTTTTTGTTGAATTATCAGCGAATCCACCTCGATGATTTTATCTGAATAGCGACTTTGGGGAACCTTGCTCCGCCGTTGTTGTTTGGTGTTCCAGCCAGTTCAATAAGGGACTGGCATGGATACATGGTGAAATCCGCGCAGCGCGAGCGTCACAACCGCTTTGAATAATCGACAGGGGAAGCTTGGCATTGGCGCGCATAGCCGATATTTGTCACGTGTCGAGTCTCGCTGAGGGGATTAGCCGCCATGAGGCATAGGGAGCTTGGCAATGGCGAACGTACGTGGCCGCGGCGGAAACGTAGAGCGGTTTGACATTGATGATCGCGCGGCAGATCTTTTCATCGACCGCCTTGGCGGACTCGCCTTCGACTTCGACCGGAACCGCTATCAGGACCAGGAGGGCAGCCGCTACGGCTATCAGATCGCGGTCGCTGGCGCAGGTGCCGCCAGCGACGTGCTGCGCGGCTCCGACCAGCGCGATTACCAGTTCGGACTAGGCGGAAACGATCGGCTCGCCGGCGGCGCGCAGGATGATTTCCTCTATGGCGGCAATGGCAATGACCTTCTGACGGGCGGCCTCGACCAGGACCGTCTTGAGGGCGGTGCCGGTAATGACCGTCTTTTCGGCGGTGATCAGGATGACGACCTCACCGGCGGCGAAGGTGACGACTTCCTCGACGAAGGTGTCGGACACGGCGACCTCGAAGGCGGCATGGGCAACGACACGCTGGTCGGCGGCCAGGGTCCCGACGCGTTCGCCTATGATCGCATGTCGGGCAACGACGTGATCAAGGATTTCACGGCCGGACCCGGCATGTTCGACCACATCGTCCTGCGCGAAGGCATTCGCTTCGAGGAGCTGCGGTTCGACGACAGCAACCCGGCCGGGGTGCGCATCAGTTGGCAGAACGCCCAAGGCGCCTACGCCAACTCGGTCCTGCTGGAGGGCGTCCGGCAGGCCGACCTTGCCCAGGACGACTTCATGTTCACGGACGTCCCCGACCTAGCCCCGGGCGCTCGCGATCCATCGGGGCCGGCCCCCGAGAGAGCGCCGACGGCCAACAGCGGCCCGGACGTGGGTGCGTCGACGCAGGGCGCGATTCCCCAAGCCTTTGACGTGTTCGCGGACGCTTACCTGTCGCTGACCGGCGAGCTCGCGTTCGATTACGACGACTTCACGGTGGACGTGGGCGGCGAACGTGGCGACCGGATCACCGGCACGGACCAGATCGACAACCTGTTCGGCCGCGAAGGCAACGACCGCCTCGTTGGGCTTGCCGGGGCCGACGTGCTGCAAGGCGATGCGGGCAACGACCGCCTGGAGGGCGGGGAAGGCTCGGATTGGCTGGACGGGGGAGCTGGTGATGATCGCCTCGACGGCGGAGATCAGGCCGACGTCCTGATGGGCGAGGCGGGTCGCGACCGTATTGACGGCGGTGCCGGCCACGACATGATCGAGGGCGGAAAGGGCGACGACCTGCTTACCGGCGGTGCGGGTGCCGACGCCTTCATCGTCGAGCCGGGCAGCGGTGACGACATCATCTTCGACTTCCAGGCGACGGGTGCCGCGCAGGGGGCGTTCGACCACATGGCCTTTCGCGACATCCGCCCCGATCAAGTCACGGTCACCGATACCGGCAGGGGCGCGCTGGTGAGTTGGGACACCGAGATGGGCGACGGGTCTCTACTGCTCCAGGGCGTGGCGAAGGCCGACCTACGTCAGAGCGACTTCATGTTCCTGGAGGAGCCCGGTTTCGTCAACGGGATCAGCGACGTCGGATCCTACTATATCTTCGCGCAGCCGCAGATGTCGATGCAGTCCGAGTTCCTTATCTAAGCGGCGTCGAGTTCCATAAAACAGCGTGCATCGGGGCGGCGGCGAAAGCCGCCGCCCTTGTTTCTTTGAACCGGACCAACTTGGCCGCATCCGCGACGCGAGAGTGAACGCCTTCATTGAAATGATGGCGCTGCGGTGAGGGTTCGCGCGTTGGCCCGCGTATGAACCCGCAAGGGGCGGGCGAAAAAATGGAGTTCAGAAGCATGAAGATGATGAGCGCGATGAGTGCGGCCCTGCTGCTCGCGGCCCCGGCCGCGGCCCAGCAGTCGGGCCACCAGGGCATGAACCACCAAGGCATGAACCACTCAATGCCGGCGACTGCGGCCAACCCTTACGGCCCGGCCGAGATGGAGATGCATCAGAAGATGATGGCGGCCCAGGGTGCCGACGCCGGCGAGACCTGGACCCGCAAGATGATCGAGCACCACCGCGGCGCGGTCGAGATGTCGCAGATCGCGCTTCGCAGCACCCAGAATGCTGAAATCCGGCGCGAGGCGCAGAAGACCATCGCCAGCCAGAACCGCGAGATCGCGATCCTGAACGCGATGCTTCGCAAGATGGGCAAGCCCGCCGAGTGACGATCACGGCCCCGCCCTGGACGGAGGGCGGGGCCGCTAACTAGGCCATGACCATGACCAGCATGCGTTTCCTACTCGCTGCCTTGGCGCTTGGCGTTCCCGCCGCTGCCGTGGCCGCCGACACTATCCTTGTCCATCGTGACCCGGGGTGCGGCTGTTGCGGTGAGTGGGCCAAGATCGTGCGGGCGCAGTTCGGCCGCGCGGTGCGGATCGTGGACGATGCGAACCGGCCCGCATTTATGAAGGCCCGCGGCGTTCCGGCCGACCTTGCTTCCTGTCACACCGCGATCATCGACGGGATGACCTTCGAAGGCCATGTGCCGATCGCCGACATGAAGCGCGCGCTCGCGCAGCGGCCCAAGGGTGTGAGCGGCCTGGCGGTCGCGGGCATGCCGCTCGGATCGCCCGGGATGGAGGTGCTTGGCCGACCGGCACAGGCTTACGAGGTGGTCGCGTTCGGCCCGAGTGGGCGCAGAGTGTTCGCCCGACACTGACCCCGTGCTTCGCCTTAAACGCGTCCGTCTTCTAGCGCGTCGTCAGCCAGAGGTCATAGACCTCATAGCCTTGCCGGCGCAGCAGGCCCCCTCGATATTCACTGCTTACCCTTCCCTGCTTGATTTCCAGCGGAGCGAGCCTCAGATGACGTACTTGTCCCAGCTCGCATAATGCTCGGCGCTGCGCTTGCCGCGTGGCAGGCTGAGGCCGATGAGGGCGATCCCCACCACCACTGACACGATCGCGCCAAGGCGACCGGTTCCCGTGAGCAGGAAGGGCGCGGCGACGAGCCAGATGCCGAACGCGACGTTGATAAAACGCAGGGCGCGGGCGACCTCGGCGGTGGCAATGATCGCGACGGTAATAACCAGCGCACCCACCACATGATCGCTGTTCGCCATTGCGCCTTCGTTGCCCAGGGTCACCCGCGTCAGCATGAGGAAGACGCCGAGCGCGACGCTAGCTGCCAGCGTCCACGGCAGCGTCAGCCCGCGCTTTGCATCCGCCCAGAAGGCGGATGGCGAGGCCATCACGTCGGATGCGTCCTCGGCCCCCGCCTCGATCGCGTCGCCCTGGAAAAACGTGCGGATCAGCGGCTTGCCGCGGCGCTTTGCCCAGGCGAGGAACTGGCCCATGGCGATGACCTCGTCCAATGCGAAAGGGATCATGATCAGCATGGCCAATGCGGCGATCAGCGCCAGCGTGCTCCACGTGCCGATTACGATCGGTTGGCTGATGATGAAATAGATGCTGATGACGCCGAGCGGGATGACGAGGATGCCGAAGAAGGTCACCATCCACGGCATGGTGCGCCAGCGGTCGCGGGTGCCCATTACCGCCATCAGGATCTCGAGCACGTAGCTGATCGTACCGAGACCGCCATCGGGGATCGGCCAAGCCTTCGACATGCTCGAGGTGATGATCTCCTCCGTGCCGTTGCGCGGGTCGGTCAGCGATCCGGCGAAGAGCGGCTCCCAGGCGGTGTCGATGTGGCCCAGCTGGTAGGCCGTGAGGATGCGCGACGTGAGAAGGCCGATAAGGCCCATGGCGACGATCGGCAGCCGCTGCGCGTCGGTGGACGGCGAATAGGTCCAGCCGGGCGGGATGTTCTTGGGGTCCATCATGCCCGCCATGCTCATGCCCGGCATCATCGGCACGAGCACTGACAGCGCGATCACGGCCGAGCCAATCAGCAAATTATTGTTATACTGCGCGGCGCTCGGGCTCCAGAAGATCAGCGGCGCGAAGAACAGCCAGATGCCGACGAACGCGACCGCCCACTGCGCCCAGGTCTTGGTGCGCGGGACAAGCGACAGCGCGCCGAACAGCGCGATGGCAAGGCCGCTGACGACATCGCTGATGGCTAATGCGCTCGCCCGCCACTCGATCGACGGCAGTCCGCGATCGACGGTAACGAAACGCGCCGCTTCGCCGACGCTCTGCGTGGTCATGGAGTCATAGATGAGCGGGCTGGAGGCGAGCCACAAACCGAGGCCGATGTTGGCGTAAAGCGCCCAGCGTGCGCGGCGCTCGTCGCGGTCCATCATGGCCATGTGATCGCCATGGGCAGCGTGGCTTGGCATCGCCATGTCCGCGGCGCCGGGCCCGTGCCCCATCGCGGCGTGGTCCATCTTGCTATGATCCATCCCGCCGTGATCTATGGCGCCCGTTCCGGCAGCCGCCGCAGGCTGGTGGTGGCTAGACCCCGCAGGCGCGGCCTCCGGCTTTTCGTCCCAGGCCACCAGGTTCTCGTTGAGCTTGTTGCTCCGGTACCAGGCTCGCGGATGCCGCTTAAGCGCAGCGACGATCGCCGGGAGCGTGTCGCGAAGGCTGTGCTTCGGTTCCCACCCGAGCAGCGACCGTGCGCGCGAGATGTCGAGGATATAGTGATCGTTGCTGCTGTCGATCATCCACGGCTGGATGAAGTCGTCGCTGCCGAGCGCTTCGTTCTGCAGGATGATCCCAGCCTTCGCGAGCGGCTGCGGGATCCGGATCGTCTTCCAGCCCTCGCCGTGGAGCGCTTCGCCGACGATGTCCTGGATCTCGGCATAGCCGGGCGGGTCGGGCTCGCCGACGAGCAGCGGCAGCTCTGACGGCAATTCGTGCCGCCGATCGACGAGGCGCGACACCGCATCGGCCAAGTCCTCGCGGTGCACCGATGACTGCGCCGCGCACAGCATGCCTGGATAGAAATGCGAGATCAGCCGGTGCTCGTAGATCTGAGATATCTGTTGCGCGAGAAACGCCGAGCGCCCGTCATCGTCGTAAACTCCGGCGGCGCGGAGGAAGACGACAGGGATTTCCCCCCGCCGCGCGTGCAGCAGTGCTTCGGTATCGACTTTGGATTGCGGGTACGCCCAGCTCGCGCCAACCGGCGAATCTTCGTCGATGCGCTCCTCGGGAGTGGCGGTCGGCTTGTGGACCAACATCGTGCTGGCGAAGACGAACTGCCCAACCTCGAAGGATTGCAGCCCCTCGATCAGACGGCGCGTGCCCTGTACAGTAATCTTGTCATATAGCGGGTTGGGATCGCCCGTGATGTCGTAATAAGCGGCAAGGTGGATCACCGAGGCAATGCGATCGCCATAGCGAGCGCGCACTTCCTCGAGCGCGGCACGGACCGCTTCGTCCGACCCGAGGTCTATGTCGATCGCCGCCGCGGGCGGCGGCGGGTCCGGCGGACCGGCGCGATCGAGGCCAACGACCGTGTAGCGCTCCCCTAGCCTGGCAATGAGCGCGGCGGCTATGAAGCCGCTCGCGCCGGTGATGAGGACGACTTCGCGGGTGTCTTTGCCGCTCCCTGGGTTGCTGCGTTCGATGTCGGTCATGGCTCTGCCACCCTCGTACGTTCGTGCTGGGGAACGCGGACAAGCCCTCTGCACTAATGATCGCGAAGCGGGCGCGTGCGGATCACCGCACAATCCTTTTACGCGCCCGTCCCGTAAAGCCCTCAGGCAAATCGGGTTTTATTGCGTCACCGCGAAGCCGGCCTTCTCGATGGCCTGCTTGAGTTGCTCTGCATCGGCCGTCGAGCTTACCGACACCGTCTTGCTCGCCAGGTCGACGTTGACGACGGCATCCGCGTCGACGCGTTGCAGCGCGTTGGTCACACCCCGCGCGCAGCCGCCGCAGGTCATTCCCTGAACCTTGAAATCGATCATCTTCGTTCTCCAGATGAGTTGGATGAAGCAGATGTGGGGTTTGACACTGTGTCAGGGTCAAGAGCGAATTTCGCTGTTGACCTTGACACGATGTCAGGGACGATAAGCTCGTCGACTCGATGATGGAGACGACCATGAACGCCCCGGCACGACTGCAAGCGACAGCGCTCGCGGGAAGAGACGAGACGCTGTCGCTGCCCATCGAAGGCATGACCTGCGCGACGTGCGTCGGGCGGGTCGAGCGTGCTATCGCGGAGCTGCCCGGCGTCGCCGGCGTCTCGGTCAACCTCGCGACCGAGCGGGCGAATGTCGGGTTCGTCGATGGACGATCCGATGTTGGCGCCGTGGCCGATGCGGTCCTCGCGGCGGGCTACACGCCGGTGACGCAGACGACCGAGCTGACGATCACCGGCATGACCTGCGCGACGTGCGTCGGCCGCGTCGAGAAGGCGCTGCTCAAGGTGCCGGGCGTCCGCGCCGCGAGCGTCAATCTGGCCACCGAGACGGCCAGGGTCGAGGCGGTGGGGGACATCCCCGCTTATGTCCTGGTCGATGCCGTCGAAAGCGCCGGCTACACTGCATCCGCGCGCACCGTGTCGGCGGAGCCGGAGCGGGACGCCGACGACGCCCGCCGCAAGGCCGCCGCAACCAGAGAGCTCCGCCATGTGCTCATCGCCGGGGCACTGTCGCTGCCGCTGGTCGTGCCGATGCTGCTGGCGCCGTTCGGCATCGATGTTGCGGTGCCGGGTTGGGTTCAGCTGCTGCTGGCCACGCCGGTGCAGTTCTGGCTGGGCGCGCGTTTCTACCGCGCGGGCTGGAAGGCGCTGCGCGCCCGCACCGGCAACATGGACCTGCTGGTCGCGATCGGCACATCGGCCGCCTACGGGCTCAGCCTCTACCAGCTGCTGTTCGCGCCGATGCACGCCATGGCCGCGCATTATTATTTCGAAGCTTCGGCCGTCGTCATCACGCTTATCCTGCTCGGCAAGTGGCTCGAAGGCCGCGCAAAGCGCCAGACCGGCGAGGCGATCCGCGCGCTGATGGCGCTGCGGCCCGACCAGGCACGCGTCGTCGGCGCCGGCGGCACCGAACGAGAGGTTGCGCTGGCGGAGGTACGCACGGGTGACCGGGTGCGCGTCCGGCCCGGCGAGCGCATTCCCGTCGATGGGCGGCTGATCGAGGGAGCGACCCATGTCGATGAGTCGATGCTCACGGGAGAGAGCCTTCCGGTCGCCAAGGGCCCCGGAGACAAGGTGACTGGCGGGTCCATCAACGCCGACGGGCTCATCCTGGTCGAAACGACGGCGGTGGGAGCCGAGACCACCCTCGCCCGCATCGTGCGTCTGGTCGAAAGCGCGCAGGGCGCCAAGGCACCGATCCAGCGGCTCGTCGACCGGGTCAGCGCCGTGTTCGTTCCGATCGTCCTCGTCATCGCGGGGCTTACCTTCGCCGGCTGGCTGATCGTTGGTGCCGGAGCGGAGATCGCGATCCTGAACGCGGTCGCGGTGCTCGTCATCGCCTGCCCATGCGCGCTCGGCTTGGCCACGCCGACCGCGATCATGGCCGGCACGGGCGTTGCCGCACGCGCAGGCGTTCTCATCAAGGACGCGGAAGCGCTCGAGACCGCTCACCGCATCAACGTCGTCGCGTTCGACAAGACCGGCACGCTCACCGAAGGCAAGCCTTCGCTGCTGGCGGGAATGTCCGCCGAAGGAGTCGAGCGTAGCGAGTTGATCGCACTCGCCGCGGCGCTTCAGGTCGGAAGCGAGCATCCGCTCGCGCGCGCTGTCATGACGTGGGCCAGCGCGGAAGACGTCGAACCCGGCAGCGCTGAAGGCATGCGCGGCCTGCCGGGTCGCGGCGTCGCTGCGATCGTTAAGGGACGAGAGCTGGTTCTCGGCAGCACGCGCTTGATGGAGGACCAAGGTATCGCCCTGGACCAACTGGCCGCCGAGGCGGCCAGCCTGGAAGCGGAGGGACGAACGGTCTCCTGGGTCGCGGAACGCGCACCCGAACGCCGCCTCCTCGGCGTCCTGGCGTTCGGCGATGAGGTGAAAGCCTCCGCTGCGGCCGCCGTGGCTGCGCTGCATGGCCGCGGTATACGCAGCGTGATGCTGACGGGAGACAATGCGGGAAGCGCCCGCGCCGCGGCCGCCACGCTGGGCATCGACGACTTCGTCGCCAATGTCCTGCCCGAAGGAAAGTCGGATGCGGTAGCGGCGTTGCGGGGAGAAGACCGCACGGTCGCGATGGTCGGCGACGGAGTCAACGACGCCCCTGCCCTCGCCGCAGCGGACGTCGGCATCGCCATGTCGACGGGAACCGACGTCGCCATGCACGCAGCAGGCATCACCCTGATGCGCGGCGACCCGCGCCTGGTCGCCGATGCGATCGACATCTCGAAGCGAACCTACGCCAAAATCCGCCAGGGGCTGTTCTGGGCCTTCATCTACAATCTTGTCGGCATTCCGCTCGCGGCCCTTGGCTATCTGAGCCCGGTGATCGCCGGCGCGGCCATGGCGCTGTCGAGCGTCAGCGTCGTTGCCAACGCTCTGACGCTTCGCTGGTGGCGTCCCACGGCCGCTTGAGGAGACGACGGTGAACATAGGACAGGCCGCAGAGGCATCGGGGGTCAGCCAGAGGATGATCCGCCACTACGAGGCGATCGGCGTCACACCGAAGGCTGCGAGGCGCGATTCTGGCTATCGCGACTACGACGACAAGGACGTCCACACGTTGCGCTTCATACGCCGTGCCCGCAATCTCGGCTTTCCGATCGGTGAGATCGGCCAGCTCTTGGCGCTATGGCAGGACCGAACCCGCGCCAGTGCGGACGTGAAGGCGCTCGCGACCGCTCGGGCGCATGAGCTCAGGCGGAAGGAACGCGAGATCCGCGCCATGCGCGAAGCACTCGATCAATTGGCCCGCGACTGTCAAGGCGACGATCGACCCGACTGTCCGATCCTAAACGATCTGGCGCAGGACGAGTGAAGCGCCGACTTACGAGCGCGAGAAGGTCAAGGTCGTAAGGTCGAGGATGAAACGCTCGCCTGCGGCTGGTGGCGTCATCACCGCGGCGAAGAGCATCATCGCACCCCTGTCGTTTGCGGAGAGGCGCACCTCCCCCTTCGCGTCGGTGTCGAGGTGCCTGCGCTTGCCGTCCGCCGTCACGAGATCGACAGGGTAGTTTGCCAGGGGCCTACCCTCGCTCAGCAAGCGAAAATAATCGGGCGAAGATCCTGCCGCAACGAACTCGAGAGCGGAGCCGAGCGCGCGCGCGGTAACGGCTCGGTCGCTGCATTGCTCGATGCACAGGATCGTCTTGGCGAAGCGCCGCGACGACACCTTGAGCGTTCTCGGCTTCGCGAGCGCGGCGACGGCGGCCGCGGCTTCCGGGCTAACGCGGTACTCCTCAAGGATCAGGGTAATCCGGTCTTCCGCATACTCGACGTCGCGGTCTTTGGTCTTGACCGCCGCAACCACCATTCCTCGCGACGCACCGGTCACACGGAGGTTTAGCGCTTTGGCGCCCGGCCATGTCACACTCAGCTGCGGCTTGCCCGCGCCTGCGGCGAACAGGGGTCACTGCACGAAAGTGCGCTTTGCGTACGCCAGGCCCGAACGAACAGCGAACGACACGGATCGGTGGTTAGGCGACAGGCAGATTTCGGGATGGTTGAAAGCTGTCTTTGAGCGGTGTCATAACCGTTCTAGGCTGTTGAAAAAGTTGCTTCGGCTCGGAAGAGGCGTCGGTCAGGGCAATATTCTTCTCGTATCATGCCTATCTTTGCAACTTCTTGTTAAAATTGGTCACCTCAACGCAGTCATATTACGCGCGAGGTCGTCGCACTGCCTGCTTGCCGAGTTTTTCAACAGTCTCGGTCGGTTGTGACGCCTGTCAGCGCCCCGGTTAGCGTTTCTGGCACAGCAGCGCGGCATGGCGAACCGACCGTTGAGCGTCTGGAGCAGTCCCGCTTCTCCATGTACAGCGGGTCATTTCGGGAAAACTCAATCGGGAACAGGTTTCGGGAAAAGCGTGTCGACCCGCGCATCGGGCAGACCAATCCTGTCGTGACGGTCCTTCTGGAAGTTCCATTATGGGAACGCCGATCAGGCTCTGGTTCGCTCAGTTTCGCGCGTGATCGTCCAATGCTCCAATTGTTCGTAAACTATCACCTTGTTGCCGAGCAGATCGCCATGCCGGCGACAGAAAATGTTGAGCTGGTCACGTTCGCCGACCAGCTCGACGCAGATAGTCAGATGCGGATCGGCAATCTCCGATCCATTTTCCCGGATTGGGCCGCGATTGCTGAAGCCGTAATGCATGTTCTGCGCGACGGCGTTGATGATGCCGTCCGCCTTCGCGGTGCGGATCAGCTCGCGATAAAAAGGTTTCGCACCCCAGAAGCGACGTGGGCCGACCTTGTCAGACGGCTTCAAATAGATGCGCAGCATTCCAACCTCGCGGTGCTGGACGGTGAAACGATCAGGCATAATGGGCCTTCCGATAGGAAGCAGGATCAGACGCGCGAGCGACGGCGGGAAGCACGGTGCGTGCGGGCATCACGCAGGGTCGCATCGGGTGTGAGGCGCGCAGCAGGCACCTTGGGGACTGCGACGCGCTGCGACAGATAAATGCCGTTATGACCCGAGCAAAGGTAGGCGACGAAGCATGCGACCGCGATCGGCACAGCATAGGCCGCCCCGAACAATTCGATCCCCATGAACGTGCAGGCAAGCGGCGTGTTGGCCGCACCCGCGAACAGCGCAACGAAGCCGATCGCCGCGAATAACCCTGTCGACACCCCGAACATAGGCGCGAGTGCATTGCCGAGCGCCGCGCCGATGAAGAACAGCGGTGTCACCTCCCCGCCCTTGAAGCCGGTACTAAGGGTGACGACGGTGAAGAGCAGCTTCAGCGCCCAGCTCCACGGGTCCGTATTGGAGCCGAAGAAGCTGGCGATGGTCAGGCCATCCGGCGTCGCCGCTAGCGTGCCCAGACCGAGATAGTCCCGCGTGCCGAACAGCCAGACCAGTGCGATCACGGCCACGCCACCGATGACGGGTCGTAGTGGGCCATAAGGCACCATGCGCTTCAGCCATCCGCCCAGCGCATGATTGGCCTCTGCAAAAGCTAGTCCGACTAACCCGAATACGACGCCCGCGACGCCAACCTTGATGACGATTAGAGCGTCGACCGGCACTGTCGCATCGACATGGTAGATGCCGTGGTGAATGCCCCAGGCAAGACAGATCCAGTCGCCGACCAGTGCCGCGACCAGGCACGGCACCAGCGCGCGATACTCGACCCGGCCAATCGCCAGCACCTCCAGCGCGAAGACCGCTCCCGCGATCGGCGTCCCGAACACTGCGCCGAACCCTGCCGCGATCCCGGTCATCAGCAGGATGCGCGTTGCTTGCGTATCCAGCTTGAGGGCGCGCCCGAACCCGCCGGAAAGACTGCCGCCCAATTGCACGGCGGTGCCTTCGCGCCCCGCCGATCCACCAAACAGATGTGTCACGACCGTGCCGAAGAAAATGAGCGGGGCCATGCGCAGCGGCACGCCGCCCCCCGGTTCGTGGATCTGCTCGACGATAAGATTGTTGCCACCTTCGACCGAGCGCCCTGTCAGATGGTAGAGCAGTCCGACCACGAACCCGCCGATCGGCAGCAGGTAGAGCAGCCAGGGAAAGGCGAAGCGAATCCGGGTTACGGCATCGAGGCTCCACAGGAAGGCTGCGCAGAGCGTTCCCACCGTTGCGGCCATCGGGACCAGGATCAAAGCCCACCGCAGCACCGACATGGCATGGGTGCGGCGATCGCGAATGAACGCTGCCATGTTGAACTGGTCGTAGAGATTGCGAAATGTCGCGCGCACGATTCCTCCTTGCTGCCTTACGGCGCCTGGTAGGAATCATCGGCCCTTGCGAGGGCGGTTCGGCCGAATGGCCCGGCGGAAATCCATCGCCGTGCCCGAGCATATGCTGTCCGACGGCGACCTGGTCAACCAACGGCAGGGTCACGATGAGACGATTGTTTTGCTGAGGATCAATAATTGGCTCACCCATGGAATAAACCCCGACGGGCGTCGTCTACCCTTTCGAGACTGATCCGCAGGAGGCTTATGCGTAGACGAAATTGGATGCTGGGTCTGACTGCTTCGGCCATGCTCACCGGCGCAGTCGCGGCCGCCCCCGCCGATGGCTACGCCAGCATGGTATCTGCCGCGATGGACCGGATGATGGCGGGCATGATGGTCAAGCCGTCCGGCGACGTCGACCGCGATTTCGTCGCGATGATGCTTCCGCATCACCAGGGCGCCATTGATATGGCGGTGGCAGAGCTGCGCTACGGCCATAACGAGCAGCTCAAGCGCATCGCGCAGGAGATCATCATCGATCAGCAGCAGGAGATCGCCGCCATGAAGTTGGCGATCGGTCAGCCGCTACCCCCTTCGACGCCAGCCCCGACGCAGGGCGGCGACCACCACAGCCATATGGAGCACTGACATGATCCGGACCTTCCTGCTCTCGGCCGCCTTGCTGATGAGCGCCGCACCGGGCATTGCCATGGCTCAGCAGGCGCCGTGGAACGCCAAGGACGTGCCTGTCAGCCACCGCGACCGCGTCTATGCATCCGAACAATTCTCCAACACGGTGTCGGTAACGGACCCGGCCGACAACAGGTTGCTCGGCGTCATCAAGCTCGGCGATCCGCAGCCGATGAATTTTTCCCCGCTCTACAAGGGGCAGGTGCTGGTTCACGGCCTCGGCTTCTCGCCGGACGGGAAAACACTGGCGGTCGTGTCGATCGGATCCAACGCCGTGTCGTGGATCGACACCGCCACCAACACCGTCAAGCACACGACCTATGTCGGGCGCAGTCCGCATGAGGCGTTCTTCACGCCGGACGGCAAGGAGGTGTGGGTCACGGTACGCGGCGAGGATTACATCGCCGTGCTCGACCCCACGACGTACAAGGAGACCGGTCGCATCAAGACGCCCGGTGGTCCGGGCATGACGATCTTCTCTCCCGATGGCCGATACGGCTATGTCTGTTCCTCATTCAATCCGGTGCTGGCCGTGTTCGATGTCTCGACCCACGCGCAGGTCGGACAGGTGGCGCAGCCGAGTCCGTTCTGTCCCAACATCGCCGCGACGCCGGACGGCAAGCAGGTTTGGTTCACGCTGAAGGACATCGGCAAGACGGTCGCATTCGATGCCAAGCCGCCTTTCGCGATCCTCAAGGTGCTGGATACCGGACCGATCACCAATCACGTCAACTTCGCCCGCACGGTCAAGGGACAGTTCGCCTATGTCACGGTGGGCGGGGAAAACGCGGTGAAGGTGTTCCGCACGTCCGACTTCGCGCTTGTCGCCACCATCCCGGTCGGCAAGATGCCGCACGGCGTCTGGCCATCGGGCGACGGCCGGCGCATCTATGTCGGGCTGGAGAATGCCGATGAACTTGCCGCGATCGACACCGCCGGCAACAAGGTCGTTGCCACCGTGCCGGTCGGACAGGCACCGCAGGCGATCGCCTATGTGCCGAACGCTGTTCCGACAGGCCCCGGCACCGACAATCTCCAACCGCTCGGTACGGCAGGCAAGGCGGTGCATCTGAACATGGGGCCGGTTGGCGGCAATGGTGCGGCAAGCAGCATTACCCTCTTCGACCAGGGCATCATTCAGGTCGTGCAGAGTGCCGTTACCGGTTTGCAGCCCAAGAAGCCTTACATGCTCGTGCTCACCGCCAACGCGGACGGCAGCGGTGCGGTAGAGCCGCTTGCGAACTTCATGAGCAATCCGGCAGGTGCGGCGATCGTCAACGCATCGGGTCCGATCCGGCAGATCGTTCAGGGCAGTGCAGCGGCCCCCCGGCGCTTTCTGGCGGTCGCCGAGGTAGTGAATGGCGCACCGGGCCGCATCGTGCAGGTGCAGCGCGACTGAGATGGACCCGCTTGCCGCCGCGATCGAGCCCCTGGTCCCCGGTCTGCGCCGTTATGCCCGGTCGTGGTTGCGCGATCAGGCGATGGCGGATGACCTGGTGCAGGATTGCCTTGAGCGCGCGGTCGGGCGCTGGCGGCAACGACGCGGGACGGAGGTTCGCCCCTGGGTCTATGCAATCCTGCATAATCTGTTGGTCGATCATAAGCGGCAGCATGTCCGGCGAGGTACGGCGGTTCCGCTCCACCTCGTGGACGACGTTGCGCTCGGTCGCCCGGCCGATCAGGACGCAGGCCTGCACCACCGAGACCTGTTGCGCGCACTTGATGCGTTGCCCGAGGAGCAGCGGACGGTGCTGCTCCTCATTTCCGTCGAAGGTCTGTCATATGGGGAAGTCGCTGCCGTCGTCGGTGTGCCGCTGGGAACGGTGATGTCGCGCATATCGCGGGGGCGCGACCGTCTGGCGACGCTCCTCCGGGAGGGTGAACGGCCACGATTAAGGAGTATTCGATGACCAGCCCGATCGGAGAGGACGATCTGGCCGCGTGGATCGATGGCAGGCTGTCGCCCGAGCGGCAGCGTCTGGTCGACGCTTACCTTGAAGGCCAGCCGGACGTGCATGCCCGTTTGCGGGAGCAGGCGGAGCAGGCGCGAGCCCTTGCATCGCTTTTCGCTCCAATCGCGGATGAACCTATCCCGGCGACGATGCGCGTCGCAGCCATCAGGGGACGGCAACGCCAACCGCGTTGGCAACTCGCCATCGCCGCGTCGCTTCTGCTGGCGGTCGGGTTTGGCGGGGGCTGGTCGAGTGCGCGTTGGAGCGGCGAACCCCGCGCGGGCATCGCGGCGCTGGCCAACGAGGCGAGTGACAATTTCCGTGTCTATGCCGCCGACCGGATACGACCGGCGGAAATCGGCCCCGACCAGCGCGCCATGCTGATCCGGTGGACCTCCGCCCGATTGGGTGAGCGCGTGACCATCCCGGACCTCAGCACAGCCGGTTACCGCTATGGCGGGGGGCGATTGGTCGCGACGCCCCACGGCCCTGCGGTTCTTCTCCTCTACGATGGACCGCAAGCGTCAAAGCTCGCGGTGCTGACGAGGCCTATGCAAATCGACAAGAGCGCAAGCATGACCAGCACGTCCAGCGGGACCATGGGCCGGGTCACATGGGCTGTCGACGGGATCGGCTATAGTGTAGTGGGCGAGCGACCCGCTGCCGAGCTGCATCCGATCGCCGATGAGGTCCGGCGCCAGGCCGATGCGGGGCTTGTCTCCTGATAGCGCCTGGCCGCTTCTTAGCGCCGACAGGCACTGGGCGGACCAGCGGGATCACGGCTTGCGCTCGGCATCCTTCCGGTCGGCCTCTGCCGGAGTCAGCCTGGCCCGCTCGCGAATGCGACGTTCGAGCGGAGCGCCCGCGAACAGTACGAGCATCGCAAGGCTCAACCCGCCGATGATGAGCGGCCACACCGCCAACCCTGCTGCCGCGCCGATCGTGGCCGTGACCCAGATGCACGCGGCGGTCGCCAATCCATGCACTTCCTGACCCTGGCCGACCCGCAGCACAGCGCCGGCACCGATGAAGCCGACGCCGGACAGAATGCCCTGCATCGCCCGTCCTGCGGCATCGGCGTTCACATTTGGCAAGCCACTGTGCACGATCGCCTGCACGGCGATGCAGCTCGCCAGACCGACGAGGCCCAGCGTCCGCAAGCCCATGATCTGCCGGTTCTCGCGCGAGCGTTCCCAGCCGAGCACCATCCCAGCCGCGGTCGCCACCACCAGCCGCCCGATCGCATCGATCCAAAAGCCGAGGTCCGATGCCGCTGATGCTTCGATCATTCGACCAGCACGTCCACATGATGCCAGGCGGTGCACAGATAGCCGGCGAAGTTCCACATCGTATCCGGCCGCTCGGGCTGACCCTGTCCAGTCTCGTCGAAGGCGCGCACGACAAGGTGCTGGCGCCCCTTGGCGAGCGTGGCGTCGAGGGTCCAGCGCCGCCAACCCCAGTGCGCCTCCGGATCATCGGTGAACGTCGCCTGTTGCCAGTCGCGACCACCGTTTACCGACACTTCGACCCGAGAGACGCGGCGATCATAGGCGATGGCATAGCCCTCGATGCGCACCTCCCCGGCCGGCAGGCTTTCGCCAGAGCCGGGCACGCAGATCGCGGCGTTGAGCGGCATGGCATTGATGGTCAGACCCTGGCTCCAGTCGGCGGTGTCGCTCGTCACATCGGCAGGAAAGAGCTTGTAGTCGTGCGCCTGGATCGGTGCGTCGGATGGCGTGTCGCGCACCTCGATCCGTATCAGCCATTTGGCGCTCCGCACCCCGGCATAGCCCGGCACCACCATGCGGAGCGGTGCGCCGTGTTCGGGCGTCAGCGGCTCGCCGTTCATCGCCCAGGCAATGAGGACGTCGGGTTGCCGCGCCTTGTCCATCGCGATCGAGACCCCGAACGATGCTTCCTCGCCTTCGACGTCCACCTCGTCCGCGCCGGTGAACGCCACAAACAGGTCGGACGCATCCGGCGCACCGACGGCATCCAGTACGTCGGACAGTCGTACGCCGGTCCACTCCGCATTGCCGATCGCGCCCACGTCCCCACGGGTCGCCGGACGTTTTTGCGACCTGCTGAAGATCCGTGCGCCGGTTGCCGGCGCACTGGAGAACTGCCGTCACCGTCCGCGTGGCGAACGCGCTTTTCAGTTCCTCCACCGAGAAGGAGCGGCTCGCCATGCCCGTCCCGCTCACTTCGATCCGGTGATCGGCGGACAGATCGGGCACTGCACCATGGCTGCGCACGTAGAAGAGCGCCTGCGGCGTCAGGAACCGCTCGATCAGCGCGCCGGGCGTCGGCTCGGCGTTGTAGGGATCGGATTTGCGCTCGATCATATCAGTCATGGACGAACCAACGCCGCAAGCGCGCGGATCGCTTCAAACCTTCAAAACTATCGCAGACGAAGGATTACCGATCGTTCCGATATACAGATTGGAACGAACAGATCAAACGGTTGGTCGTATCGATCAGTTTGCGCGATACAAGCTGCATGACCCTGGAGCAGCTCAGAATCTTCGTCGGTGTCGCCGAGCGCGAACACGTCACCAAGGCAGCAGAGGTGCTGAACGTCACGCAGTCCGCTGCCTCCGGCGCGGTCGCGGCCCTCGAAGCGCGCTACGGGGTTCCTCTGTTTCACCGCGTCGGGCGTGGCATCCAGCTGACCGAAGCGGGCCGCGGCTTTCTGGAGGAAGCGCGCGCGGTGCTGGGGCGGGCAGCGCATGCCGAGACGATGCTGGCAGACTATGCCGGGCTTGCCCGTGGTTCGTTGCGGATCGTCGCCAGCCAGACGATCGCAAGCTACTGGTTGCCCGCAAGGCTTGCCGCCTTCCACGAGCGCCACCCGCAGATCGCGGTCGAGCTGGGGATCGACAACACTGAGGGCGCGGCAGCGCAAGTCCTCAGCGGCGCGGCGGAACTTGGGTTCGTCGAGGGCGAGGTGAACGAACCGGCGCTCGCCCACTGGATCGTCGGGCGTGACCCGATGGTACTGGTCGGCCGCGAGGACGTCGGGCATGTCGACGAGGACTGGCTTCGCACTGCACGCTGGATTGTCCGCGAGCAGGGATCAGGCACGCGCTCGACCTTCGAGGACGTGTTGCGAACGCGCGGATTCGATCCGACGCAGCTGACGGTCGCCATCACGCTGCCGTCTAACGAAGCGGTGCGTACCGCGGTCGAGGCCGGTGCCGGCGTCGCTGTGTTGTCGCGATTGGTCGTCGCACGCGCGCTCAAGGCCGGCGATCTGGTCGAGCTGCCGCTTGGGTTGCCCGATCGCGCCTTCCACGCGCTGCGCCACAAGGAACGCTATCGCACCCGCGCGGCCGACGCGCTGACGGACCTCATCAAGGAGCAGGTCGCATGAATGCCGACACGCACTCCGTTCTAAGCGGCTTCAAGCCGCTCAGCCGGCTCGATCACCCCCGCGAGATGATCCGCCAGTTCACACCCAACTGGTTCGCCGCAACGATGGGCACGGGCATCCTCGCGCTCGCGCTGCCGCAGGTGCCCGGCATCGGACCTGCGCTGAAGCCGGTCGGCGAGGTGTTGTGGTTCTTCAACATCGCGCTCTTCATCCTGTTCGCCGGTCTCTATGGCGCGCGCTGGGCGATGTTCGGGCATGAGGCACGGCGCATCTTCGGCCACAACACCGTGTCGATGTTCATCGGGACCATCCCGATGGGCCTGGCGACGATCATCAACGGATGTCTCGCCTTCGGGATCGCGCGATTCGGTAACGGCATCGTGCCGGTCGCACACGTCCTGTGGTGGATCGACGTCGCCATGTCGCTCGCCTGCGGCGTGTTGATCCCCTACCTGATGTTTACCCGCCACGAGCACAGCCTGGACGGCATGACCGCGGTATGGCTGCTGCCGGTCGTCGCAGCGGAAGTGGCGGGTGCCAGCGGCGGGCTACTCGCTCCGCATCTGACCGATCCCCACGCGCAGATCGTGACGCTCGCGACCTCGTATGTGCTGTGGGCCTATTCGGTGCCGGTCGCGTTTGGCATCCTCGCTATTCTGATCCTGCGCATGGCGCTCCACAAGCTCCCGCACGAGAGCATGGCGGCATCCTCCTGGCTCGCGCTGGGGCCGATCGGCACCGGGGCGCTGGGTATGCTGGTGCTTGGGGCGGATGCGCCGGCGATCCTCGCGGCGCACGGGCTGGTCGGTGTCGGTACCGTCGCGCAAGGGATCGGCGTCGTCGCCGGGCTCTGCCTGTGGGGTTTCGGCCTGTGGTGGCTGGCGCTCGCGACGCTCATCACCATCCGCTACTGGCGCGCCGGCGTCCCATTCAACCTTGGCTGGTGGGGCTATACCTTCCCGCTCGGCGTCTACACCGTCGCCACCTTCCGCCTCGGTACGACGCTGAACCTCGGCTTCTTCGGTATCGTCGGCACGGTGCTGACGATCGCGCTCGCGGCGATGTGGCTGCTGGTCGGTGCCAAGACGCTCGCCGGAGCATGGCGCGGCAACCTGTTCGTCTCGCCCTGCATCGCTACCCCGAACTGATCCACCCTGATGATCGGATCAGTCGGTCCGATCACTTGCAGAACGCCCCTTCGATCTGCCAGCGTGGCTGGCCACAGGAGAGCCTTGTCATGGACAATTTTGACGCCGCGCTGGCGAGTGAAACCAGCCGTCGCCGCTTTCTCAGGCGTACGGCGCTCGGCACCGCCGGCCTTGCCGCAGCACCTGCGCTGGCGCAGCAGCTCGTCGACCTGAAGCTGCCTGGCGGCAATGCCGAGCGGCCGATGACCAGCGCCTTTCCTGGCAAGGGCAGCATGATCCTCCAACGCATCCATCCTCCGCTGTTGGAGACGCCGATGGACGTGTTCGACAAGTCGGTGTTCACGCCCAACGACCAGTTCTTCGTCCGCTGGCACTGGGCCGACATCCCGACCTCGATCGACGTCGAGAGCTTTCGCCTCAAGGTCTTCGGCCACGTCAACAGACCGCTGTCGATCAGCCTTGCCCAACTGCTGCGCCTGCCGCGCGTCGAGATGGCAGCGGTCAATCAGTGTTCGGGCAACAGCCGTGGGTTGTTCCAGCCGCGTGTCGCCGGCGCGCAATGGGGCAACGGCGCGATGGGCAATGCCAAATGGCTCGGCGTGCGCCTGCGCGACGTGCTGGACCTCGCGGGGGTCAAGGCAGGCGCGGTACAGGTGCGCTTCGGCGCGCTCGATCAGCCGGTTGTGACGGGCGCCCCTGACTTCGAGAAGGCGCTCGACATCGACCATGCCCGCGACGGCGAAGTGATGATCGCCTTCGGCATGAACGGCGAGCAGCTGCCGCTCCTCAACGGCTTTCCCTGCCGGCTGATCGTCCCGGGCTGGTATTCGACCTACTGGGTCAAGATGCTGAACGCGATCGAGGTACTGCCCGGCCCTGACGACCAGTATTGGATGGCCAAGGCCTACAAGATACCGGCTACACCCGGCGCGAATGTCGCGCCCGGTGCCAAGGACTTCCCGACCGTGCCGATCAATCGCATGATCCCGCGCAGCTGGATGACCAGCCTGCCGGATGGCCAGGCGATCGCCTATGAAGCGTCCATCCCGGTTGGCGGGATCGCGATGGGCGGCGACTGCGGCGTCGCCAAGGTCGATGTCTCATCCGATGGTGGCCGCACTTGGTACAGGACGACGCTCGGAGCGGACGAGGGCAAGTATAGCTTCCGGCGCTGGGATGGTCGCGTGCCGCTTAGGCGCGGTCCCAACCCCATCATGGTGCGCTGCTGGAACGCCAACGGTGTCGCCCAGCCGATGAAGCCGATCTGGAACCCCGGCGGGTTCATGCGCGGCAACATCGAAACCACCACCATCATTGCGGCCTGAGGAGCGAGTAGCATGAAGACCCCGTCTCCCGGCATCATGGCCGCTGGCCTGATCGGCCTGACCGGTATCATCCTCATCTCGATAGGTGCGCCGAGCAGCCGCAAGGCGTCTGCCCCGATCTCCGAGACGTCCGAGCCGGCGCCCCCCGTCAGCGTGTCGGCCCGCGGCTTCTCGCTTACCTCGACCAGCGTCGACCTGCCGGTCGACGACGCGAGCTATCCCGATGGTCCGCACGCCGACGTCATCAACGCCAACTGCACCTCATGCCACTCGGCCAGTATGGCGCTGACCCAGCCTGCGCTATCGGCGGCTCAGTGGAAGGCGACCGTCACCAAGATGCGCGAGGTGTATAAGGCGCCGGTGGCCGAGAAGGACGTCGACGCAATCGTCGCCTATCTCACCGCCATGCCGCATCAGAAGGCGGCACCCGCAACCGGCAAGGCGCAGGACCCCGACCCCAAGGTGGCTCCCGATGTTTCAGGTGGAACCGGCTAACCGAGCCACTTCCATAATCCCAAAATACCATCTCAATCGGGAAAGTCGCTGGTGTCATAACCGGACGGTTGTGAAGCTGCCGCAGGCCCACGTATTCTTGCGCGGCGCGAAGTGTCAGAACCGTGGTTCGAAATGTCCGCTTTCGAGAACGGTCAATTTACTCGCTATCACCGACTTGGGCGTATCAGGTCATACAAAGGGCTAAGCTGCCAAGAGCGAGGGCGAGATGCGTAGCGGCCTGAGCTGATCCGGTGCCGGCCTATCGTCCCGCTCCCAGCTATAGTCGCCGGTGAGCGCGATATGCTCCCAGCCCAGCGGTGCGATATGGCGGGCAATATCGTCCGGCGCTCCCATGTCGGCCAGTGACCGTTCGAGATAGCGTGTGTTCCACAGGATGATCGCGGCGACCAGCAAGTTGAGGCCGGAGGCGCGGTAAGACTGATTTTCGAACTGGCGGTCGCGCAGCTCGCCGAGCTGGTTGAAGAACAATGCGCGGGCAAGCGCGTTGCGCGCCTCCCCCTTGTTCAGCCCCGCCTGGGTGCGCCTGCGCAGATCAATGTCCTGCAACCAGTCGAGCATGAAGATCGAGCGTTCGAGCCGTCCGAGCTCGCGCAGCGCTAATGCCAGACCGTTCTGGCGCGGATAGGCGGACAGCTTGCGCAGCATAGCCGACGCGGTGACGGTTCCGGTTCGGATCGAGGTGGCGAGCCGCAGCAGTTCGTCCCAATGCGCGGCTAAGTGGTCGTGCGCGATCGGATCGCCAACCATGCCGGCAAGCAACGGCCCCGCTTCCTGCCCGGGCAGGAGGTGCAGGCGGCGCTCCTTGATATCACGCAAGCGTGGCGCGAAGCGGTAGCCGAAGAACGGCATCAGCCCGAACACATGGTCGGACGCGCCGCCCGTATCGGTATAATGCTCTTCGATCGACAACCCGGTCTGGTGATACAGCAAACCGTCGAGGACATAGGGAGCCTCGCCCGCGGTCGCGGCGATCACGCGCGAGCCGAACGGGTCATACTGGTCCGAGATATGAGTGTAGAACGACACACCGGGTTCGTTGCCGTTGCGCGCGTTGATATCGCTGATCGCAGCGCCCCGCCCGCCGGCATGGAATTGCTGTCCGTCGCTCGACGAGCTGATGCCGCTGCCCCATAATCCGGCAAGCGGCATCGCGCGATGCGCCTCGATCAGTCGTCCGAGCGCCTCGCCATAGGCGGCTTCGCTGATGTGCCAGTCATGCAGATGCGCGAGTTGGCGCAGACTGGCACCACGGCAACTGTCCGCCATGCGGGTCAGGCCGAGATTGATGCCATCGGCAAGGATCACGGTCAGCAACGCATTACGGTCGTCGGCCGGACGGCCTGATCGCCGGTGGGTAAAACAGTCGCCGAAGCCGGTCCACGTATCCACATCGAGCAGGATATCCGTGATTTTCACGCGGGGGAGACGGTCATAGGCGGTGCGGCGGGCGACCTCTGCGGCGGGCGGTGTGATCGCCTTCAAAGGGGAGATCATCAGCCCGTTTTCGTCGAGCCGGACCTGCGGCAGTTCGCCCTGCCGGGCCAGCACCGTTACCCGTTCGATCGCGCGGTTCAGGCGTTCACGGCGATCCTCGATATGAGATACGAACCCGGTCGCGATCGCGAGCGGAAGTGGCCCCTTCTCGCGCAACGCTGCGAAGGTAGCGGGCGGAATGAGATAGCTGTCGAAATCCCGAAACTGTCGGCTACCTGCCACCCAGATATCGCCGGCCCGCAGCCGATCGCGAAGCTGAGACAGTGCGCAGAGTTCATAGGCCGCGCGATCAACGACACCGTTACGGATTACGAATGGACGCCAGCCCGCCGGCACGAAGCGCAGCGGCACCTTGTCAGGCAGGCGTCGTTTTCCAGTATGGTAGAGATCAGCGATGATGGCGAGCGCGTCGAGAATTCCCTGCACCGGCCCGGCACCGCGAAACTCGAACGCCCGCAGGAACTGCCCGGCGAACAACTTCACCGTGCGATGCCGCTCAATAAGTTCGGCCGTGCGGTCGATCGTCTCGGGGCGGACCAGGACTTCCGCCTGATCGACGGCGGAGCCGAACCGTTCCCAGTCGAACGGGCCGAGACGCGCGAGGGAGTCGATACCCTTGGCGTGTGCGTCGATGAGCACGCGGCAACTGTTGGTCAGGGTGCGCAGATGCCCCTGCATCTCGCGCACCGTCCTGATTGCCTTGTCGCGCGTTCGGTTTTCCGCCCGGCGTACCATGCTGCCGAGAAGCTTATCGAACATGGTGAGCGTCGCGTCGGTGAGGCTTTCCTCAAGGCGGATTGTTGCGGCCGCCAGTGTCGCATGGCGGCGTAGCGGGGTCAGTTCGCCGAGGTGCTGCGGCGTGATCCGTACCGCCTCGTCGGCAAGCCGGTCGAATGTCGCTGATGGGATCATGGCGGCGCGCGCAAGGTCGAGGCCGAGGTTGCGGACATGATCGAGCCGTTCCAGCAGCCGCAGGATGTTGCGCGGTGCCGGTGATTGCGGCGCATTGCGCAGCCAGGCCAGCCATGTCGTTCCCTGATCCGACCGCCGGGTCAGCAAGGCATCGAGCATCGTGAGCTTGTCAGGCTCAATGCCGCTGGTCAGGATTTCATGGGTGAGTTGTTCGGCCTGCTGGCGCGCGTGCCTGACGATTGCCTCGATGACAGCCGGGGGCGGCAGTAGTACCCGTCGCCGACGCAACTCGTCGATCACGGTGCCGGCAAGCAAGAGAGGCTGCGCGACGGTCTGCGCGACCGGCATCGCGAACGCCACGATCTCGCGAAAGTGGTTACGGTCGAAAGCGGTATAGCCGAACCGCTGCATGAGATCGGCGAGATGCCCGCGGCGGGTTTCATCGCGACGGGCGTAATCGTCGAACGCCTTTGCCGGCGCGTCGACCTGATCGCCGACAAAGGCGAGGATGGCACTCGGCGGTTTCTCACCGGCTTCCAGCACGCGGCCCGGCCAACGCATGTAAAGCAGCAGCAGCGCGAACCCGAGGCGGCTTGGCGCTCCACGTCGTTCGCTGACAAGATCGAGATCCTCACGGCTGAGGGTAAAGTGACGGGCGATCTCCCGTTCGTCGGTTGGAGGATCGTAATGTGAGCCGAGCGCTTCGCGTGTCAGCAACTGCCGTCTTGCCATGCGTCACGACCTTTCCCGCACTGTCCGTCAGACGGTCCTCTGGCGGCCAGCATGAATATGTCCGTCAACTCTGGACCCGCGATGGCGATTCGGACAAGAATGCAAATCGATGGGAAAACGGACAGATCGGAACCGACCGTGGCGCTGATCGGCTATGCGCGGGTATCGACCGGCGACCAGAAGCTGGCGCTACAGAACGACGCGCTCAACGCGGCCGGATGCGAGCGCATCTTCGACGACCATGCGTCCGGCGCTAAAACTGATAGGCCGGGGCTTGCCGAGGCCCTGGCCTATCTACGTGGCGGTGACACGCTAGTTGTATGGAAGCTGGACCGCCTCGGTCGCTCAATGAGCCACCTGATCGAAAAGGTCGGCGAACTGGCCGCGCGTGGCGTTGGTTTCCGATCGCTCACCGAGCAGATCGACACCACCACGTCGGGCGGGATGCTCGTGTTCAACATCTTCGGCTCGCTCGCCCAGTTCGAGCGCGACCTGATCCGCGAGCGCACCAACGCCGGCTTGAAGGCTGCGCGGGAACGGGGGAGCCTTGGCGGTCGGCGTCCGGTCATCACGCCTGACAAATTGCGCAAGGCGCGCGATCATATCGCGGCAGGCCTGACGGTCCGGGAGGCGGCCACGCGGCTCAAAGTCGGTAAAACAGCGCTCTACAAGGCGCTCGAAGGCGCCGCTGCCAAACCGTAGCAAAGCATGAGGAAAGAGTGATGCACGAACGCGACCCCAACATCGTCACTTCGAGCCTATCCGGCGTCGTTACAGAGCAGGGCATCACCGTGAGTGTAAATATCATAAGGCTCGAGAATGAGCCGGGTTGGTCGCTCGAAGTGGAAAATGAGAATGGAACGTCCACGGTGTGGGATGACCTCTTCGCGACCGACGATGCGGCTCATGCCGCCTTCCGCCAGACCGTTAAAGAAGAAGGCATGCGCGTCTTCCTCGATCAGGCTGTCGTCATTCCCTTCAGACGTTAGGACCGTCCGCGTTCGCCGTTCGTTCGATCCTAGCGTACGTAAACTTCACTTTCGTGCAGTGACCCCCAGATGGCGCAGCGCATCGCGGCAGCGGGTACCGCCGCGCGGCGCGAGGATCAGGCCGCGCTCGCCAAGGCGGGCGAGGACAAGTCCCGCGTCATGGCCGACCTTCGCGCCATCGCCGGGTCCGCGTGGACGCGGGCGGACCAGAAGAACCGGCAGCTATGGTTCGGCCTTGGCGGGGCGGCGATCGGTATCCTCGCATGGGCGATCCTGCCCGGCCTCGTCGCGCGCGAGGTCGCGCCGGCGAGCTGGGAATGGCCCGAGCGCATGGCGGCGCGGACGCTCGACCTTCCCCGTTGGGAAGCAGGGCAGCGGATGATGCAGAGCGCCAGCCCGACCGCGTTCCGCGCGATCGTCGGGGCCGACAGGATCGTGACGGCCAACCGCGAGACGATCGAGGGGTGCAGCAAGGCCGCAGCCCGAAAGCGCGAGACGGTGCGATGCACGATCCGGGTCGCGCCTGCACCGTAGCTTATCACGACCGTTCGGTTTTGACTTTCTTCAAGCTGCCAGTGTCAGGCACCAAGTCTTTGTTCGACCGTCAGAGGCAAGGAACGGAGCCGCTTGGCGGTTGCATCGAAGATAGCGTTGGCAATCGCGGGCGCGGGACCGATCACGCCTATTTCCGACACGCCCTTCATTCCGAGCGGATGCGTCCCCGTTTCGTCGTCATCCACCATAATCGCTTCAATCGACCGTATGTCGGCATTGGTAGGAACCAATGCTTCAGCCAGATTGGCATTCACCCATCGGCCTGTGCGCCGATCGACATGGGTTTGCTCGAACAGGGCTTGCCCGATGCCCCATGTCATCCCGCCCAGGAGCTGATTGCGCGCGATGGCCGGTTCGATGATCCGGCCGCAGGCGAACGCGCCGACCATGCGCTCGACTGCCAGGTCCATCGTCAACGGATCAATCGAAATCTCGGTGAACACCGCCCCAAACGACGCCTTTTTCCGCTTCGTGTCGCGCCCGAAATCCCGGCCCGTCGTGGCGCGCGCGACAAGCGGCCCCTTCGCGTGGCGCGCCATCGCCGACGCAACTGACTCTGTGGCGTTGCCATGTCCCCGGATATGTCCGTCGATGATCGACAGCGCAGCCGGATCAGCACCGTAGAGCGGCGAGGTCCGATCGCGCGCGACGTGGCGAAACAGCTTGGCCTTGATCGTTTGCGCGGCCTCGAAAATGGCGCTTCCGTTGCTGAAAGTGCCGGTGGAGGCAATGCTTCCGGCCCCGGCCGGGAGCATCGTCTGATCGGTCAACAATTCAATATGCGAGCGCGGCAAGCCGAGTGCTTCCGCGGTGATCGTGACGAGCGCAGTCCATATGCCTTGCCCTATTTCCGCAGCCGTCACCCGCACGAGCGCGGTGCCATCCTCCCGGAGCGTGACGCTGGCGCTGGCGGGAAAGCGAAAGGTGCTCTCATAGGAGGTCGCCATGCCATAACCGATGAGCCGACCATCGGCCCGGGGCGTGCCGCCTTTCGGGCGATCATGCCAGCCGATCGCCGCAGCCCCGGTCGCGTAGCAGGCGCGTAGCGACTTTTGCGTCCAGGGCTTGCCGCTTTCCGGGTCCGTCTCGGCATAGTTAAGGAGCCGCAGTTCGAGCGGATCGAGGCCGACCTTGACCGCCAGCTCGTCCATCGCGGATTCGAGCGCGAACAGCGCGGCCGAACCCCCCGGCGCGCGCATCCATCCAGGCGCGTTCAGATCGAGGCGGGCGACCCGATGACGAAGGTAATGGCTTTCGTGGGCGTAAACCTGACAGGGTGAGTGGCCGACCGGCTCGACATATTTTCCCGCGAAACCGACCGCCACGTCAGGTTCCTGGATCATGGTCAGGAGACGACCGTTCGCATCAGCGCCGAGGCGCAGCCGTTGATCGACCTCGCCACGGTAGGAAAGCAGCGTGAACGTTTGTTCGCGCGTGAGGTTGAGCTTTACCCCCTTGTCGTTCAGCTTCGCCGCCATGCAGGCGAGCAGCAGGTGTTGCGGGTTGAGGTTGCGGCCGAACGCCCCGCCCGCCATCGTGTTGACCAGCCGCACCTTGCCCGCGAACTCCCGCCCCAGCGCGGCGCGCGCCAGATAGCCGGGTAGCCGATCGGCGAGATCGAGGCCGAACGCCTGCCCGACCGCCAGCGTTTCCAGATGGTGCCACTGGACGGCCGCGCGGATCGTCACCCCGCCATCGTCATCCCAGCGCGCAATGACCGCGCTGGTTTCCATCCCGTTGTGATGATGAGGAGCGCAGTGATAGCGAGCATCCACCTTGACCGGAGCCGCCTCGTAATCGGCGAGGGCATCCCCCTTCTTCGTTTCGCCAGCGGCCATGCCGGCGCGCTTCACTGGCGCGAGGCGATCGGCCCCATCGGCGAGGGTAAAGGCCAAGGGACCGGGCGCGGGTTCGTAATCGACCCGGATGAGCCAGGCGGCTTCGATTGCCGCTTCCATAGTGCCGGCGACCACGACGGCGATGGCCTGCCCGTAATATACTACCCGATCGCTTTGCAGCGGCAGCAGCTCGCCGATTTCCGACATGGCGACGGGAGTGAGCTTCCGCAGCTTGGGCGCATTTTCGTGCGTCATCACCAGACGGACGCCAGGCACGGCGAGCGGGGCCGACAGATCGAACGAGCGGATACGCCCAACCGCGATCGTGCTGGTGACGACCACGGCCGCATCGAGCGGGGAGCCGAACCGATCCTCGCCAACATCATCGACGTAGAGCGCCGCGCCCGTGACCTTGGCGACCCCCTCCATACGTGGGTTCGACGGTCTGGAGATCGACACGTTCCGCGACGCGGATCGATCCGGTAAGGGCCTTGGCGAGTTTTTACGCACTTACGATCCCCATCGGCGAAAGAGCCATGTCGAAGCCACAGTCAAGTTTTCATCTGGATCCCTGCAATCACATCTGAGGTAGGCGACGGCCCTCCGCGCACGCCGACGTTATCGCCGAAATGCGTTTGGCGCGGGTTGCGGCGGTGCGCGCCGAGGCGAGCCATCTCAGGACGTTTCGCCGGTAGGAGGGCGGACACCCTTCGAACATAGCTGTCGCCGTTGCCATCACTTTAAGTCCTGCGTGCAAGTCATGGGGAACGACTAGCGCATCGACGTCCGCCATCGCGTTCCAAGTGCCTTGTCGCTTGGCCTGCTCGATAGCCGCGAGCCCCCACGGTCGCATCGCTCCCTCGGTCGTTAGTCGCGCCGCGCGGTCCTTGTAGGTCTTGGCCCATATCTGCTGCCGCCGCTTACTGATTAGCTGCATCGTTCGATCTTCGTCGAGCTTGCGCCGGATACCGTCGATCCACCCATGGCGGATCAGTGCGTCAAGAACCTGGGGCATCGCGACGTAGCCCGCTGGCGCCCCCTTCTTGTAGGTGACGAGCCAAATACTCGAGTCGCGGTCGTGATTGACCTCGAGCCACGCGTCGAGCTGATCGACGCTTGTGACCTCGACTTTTTCGAACGCATCGGTCGCGATCGGTCCCCGGCCGGCTGGAGCATGTCCCGTATCCGTACGAGACGCCGTCATTCTCGCCCGAACGCGAGCAGCGGCGCGCAAGCGATGATGAGGTCCGCCACACGGTCTGTGACAGCCCCCGACTTCCAAGCCGATTTCGGGATATCTCGCTGCACCATCAGCGTTTGCATCTTGAGATATGGAGCGATCTCCGCGTCGCCATGCTCGGCATAGCCGCGCGGCATCGCTGTCAACGACTGCTCGTTGGATAATTCGAAATTGTTCTTGGCGAGCGTCTCAACAACGGCTTTCAGCTTGTCGGGATGCTCGACCATCCGGTCCCGGATCGGTCCAAGCTCCTTTGGAGTGAGCTTGTACCATCCAACCGCAACAAAGCCGCCATCTGCATTGAGATGAAGATAAGCGAGGCCATCGGATTCGCCCTTCGATCCACTACGCGTCAGGACGCCGCTCACATGCGTATTGTAGGGCGACTTGTCGTTCGAGAAGCGCACGTCGCGGTTCATTCGGAACATCGTGCTATCTCCGCCGCTCAGCGGCGTTTCGGTCGACTTTAGGCGATCCGATATCGCGACGAGCGTCGCGGCGAACGGTTCCTGCAAAAGCATACGGACATCGTCGCGATGGGCGTCGAACCAGTCCTTCGAATTGTCCGCTGCGAGCCCATCAAGCAGGTCGAAAGCACGATCCTTGAACATAGCGTTAAGTCCTTCTTCGTTGTTGTCGAAGCAGATGCGATCTTACTTGTGGGTCGCGGGATCGGCGTTCGCGGTGGTGACAGGCACGATGGCGACCCCACCGATCGCGCGGAACGACGCTACCGCCGCACTAGCCGCTGCAAGTCGGGCATCGGCCTCGTCTTGGCGCGCACCGAGCAATCGCCGCTCAGCGTCGAGAAGCTGCGGAAGCGCGGTGATGCCGGCGTGGAACGTGCGCTGTGCGGCACGTGCCGCGGTCGTGAACGAATCCCGCGCGCGCCCCGCTTCGCTCGCCTGCCGCTGGCGGGCGACCAGCGCGAACAGAGCGTTTTCAACGTCTTCCGTGGCGAGCAGCAGCGCGGCGCGATAGGCGATCACCGCTCCACTGCCACGCGCGCGTGCGGCGGCGACCTCGGCGTCAACACGTGCGAAGTCGAACAGTCGCCAACGAAGGCCGACGAGCCCTTGGGCGTTGAGCGCCGGGGCGGTGAACAGACGATCGGCATCAAGCGCCTGAAATCCGATCAACCCCGCGATCGAGATCGAGGGATAGTATTCGGCGAGCGCGGAGCCGATCCGCGCATCGGCCGCTGCAACGCGCGCTTCGGCAGCGCGCACGTCGGGACGACGCCTCAACACCTGTGCCGGGCTATCCAGCCCCCCAAGGCCGGGGGCACGCGGGATGATGGCTGGCAGTGCGATCCGCGTGCTACCACCGGTCAGGACCTGGAGCCGATTGCGCTGCGTCTCGGCCTCGATGCCGACGAGCGGCACCAGCGCCTCTACACGCGCAAGATCGCCTCGCGTCTGTTGGAGTTCACCCAAGCCAGCCTCACCCGCGTCGAACCGGCGCTGCGTCGCTGCGGCCAGCTTTTGCAGCACGTCGCGCTGCGCCTCGACGATCGTCAGCCGCTCATGTGCGGCGGCGAGCATGACATAGGCATCGGCTGTTTCGGCAGCTATCCGCACACGCACGCCGTCCAGTAGGGCGGCGGTCTCGGCGCGATCCGATCGTGCCGCGCGGGCGGCCGCTCCGAGACGGCCGAACAGGTCGAGCTCCCAGCTTGCCTGCGCGCCGGTGTCGAATACCGTCTGGTCCCTCCTAAATCCGGGTGCATTGCGCGCGAAGGTCCCGATGGGCCCCTCCAGCGACTGGCGCTGCCGTGCGGCGCTCGCGTTGACGCTACCTCCCGGGAGCTGGTCCGCGCGGGCGCGGCGCACGAGTGCGTCGGCTTCATTAAGTCGGGCTTCCGCTTGAGCGATGTCGAGGTTAGCCGTGAGCGCGCTTTCGACGAGACGGGTCAATTCAGGATCGTTGAACCCCCTCCACCAGGCCGTTAGCTCCGGTGCTGGCGGAGCCTGGGTGCGCGCCAGTGCGGCACCGGCATTCCGAAACGCCGTGCCGCTTGGCGCATCGAGCCGCGTCGTCGGACCCAGCGACGCGCACCCCGCGAGAGCGAAAGCCACGATCAGTATGTTTGCACGTTTCAAAGTCTGCGCCCTCATGCCGGCACCACGTGCGCGTCGATCGACCCCGGCCCGTCGTTCGTTTTTTTCTGCGAGTGCTCTTCGTCAGGGCGACCGACGCGGAACCAAGCCGCATAGAGCGCGGGCACGAAGAACAGGGTGAGAATGGTCGCAACCGCCAGTCCGCCCATGATCGCAATCGCCATCGGTGCCCAGAACTCTGACAGGGTAAGCGGGATCATGGCGAGGATCGCGGCGATAGCGGTCAGCACCACCGGACGCGCGCGGCGGACGGTCGAGCCGACGATCGCTTCCCAGGCGGGCGCGCCGCCCTCGATATCGCGGTCGATCTGATCGACGAGGATGACTGAATTGCGCATGATCATGCCCGCGAGCGCGATCACCCCCAACTGCGCTACGAAGCCGAACGGCGTCTGCGTCAGAAGCAACGTGAGGGTAATGCCGATCAACCCCAGCGGCGCGGTCAGCAGCACCATCACGACACGGCTGAAGCTTTGCAGCTGCACCATCAGCAGTGCGAGCCATATGCCGAGCATCAGCGGCAGGAGCTTGGCGATAGAAATCCCGCCCTTGGCCGATTCCTCGACCGCGCCGCCCATTTCGATCTTGTATCCCGACGGCAGCTTGGCGCGGATCGTGTCGAGCTTGGGATCGATCGCGCCCGACACGTCGGGTGCCTGCACGCCTTCTTTCACGTCAGCGCGGACGATCAGGTTCACGTCGCGGTTGCGCCGCCATATCAGCCCATCCTCTAGAACAGGGACGATCCGCGCGATCTGTGCGAGCGGGACCGACTGCCCCGATGTAGTCCGGATCGTCAGGTCACCCAGACGACCCGCAGCGGCCCGCTCACCCGGTGTTGCACGGGCCACGACGTCGATCAGTTCGGTGCCGTCGCGGACCTGGGTCACAGTGTAGCCGGTTAGCAGCGTCTGCAACGTCTCGGCGATTTCGGCGGGCGTCAGCCCTAGCGCACGAGCGCGATCCTGATCGATATCGAGGCGGACGGCCTTTGTTCGGTTGCCCCAGAGCAGGTTAATGTCGCGCATACGATCGTCGGATCGCATCAGGTCGCGCACCTGCGCCGCGATGGCGCGGACGGTGTCGGGGTCAGGCCCCATCACGCGGAATTGCACAGGATACCCCACCGGCGGCCCGTTTTCGATGCGCGACACCCGAGTTCTTGCATCGGGAAGGGCAGCGGCGAGCTTGGCCCTGAGGTCGCGCGTCAAGCCGATGCTGTCGTCAGGGTCCTTCGGGTGTACGATGAAGTTGGCATAGGCAAGGTTGGGCAGCTCGGGCGTCACCGCGAGGTTAAAGCGCGGCCCGCCTCCACCGATGTAGGACAGCGTGTAGCCCGTGCGTGCATCGGCAGCGATCAGCCGCTCGACCTGACGCGCCTTGGCGAGCGTTGCCGCATAGGACGATCCTTCGGCCAGTTCGAGGTCGACAATGACTTCCTCGCGTGACGAAGACGGGAAGAATTGCTGCGGCACGAGGGGAAACAACGCCATGCTGCCGACAAACGCGACCACTGTTGCGCCGATCGCGGTCTTTCGGCGAGCAACACACCAATCCACACTGCGCCTCAAACGTCGATAGATAGGGCTGTCATAGCCATGCGCGCCGTGACCAACGTGTTCGGCGGGAAGCAGTTTGAACCCAATATAGGGGGTGAAGAGTACCGCGACGATCCACGACATGACGAGGGCGATTGCGACGACCCAAAAGATCGCCCCGGTATATTCCCCGGTCCCCGACCGCGCGAAGCCAACGGGCAGGAACCCTGCGGCCGTGATTAGCGTGCCGGTCAGCATCGGGAATGCGGTCGAGGTCCATGCAAAAGCCGCGGCACGCGTTTTGTCCCAGCCTTCTTCGAGCTTTACGAGCATCATCTCGACCGCGATGATCGCGTCATCGACGAGCAGCCCGAGCGCGATGATCAACGCGCCGAGCGATATCCGGTGTAGGTCGAGGCCACCAATCTGCATGGCGGTGAACGTCATCGCCAGCACGATCGGCGTCGATAGCGCGACAACGAGTCCCGCGCGCCATCCGAGCGACAGGAAGCTGACCCCGAGCACGATACCGAGCGCCAGCAAGAAATGCCCGACGAACTCGTCGACCGAGTGCGCCACGACGGTAGGCTGGTCGGCCACCTTCCGAATGTCGATGCCGGCAGGGAGCGTCTTCGTGACCGCCTCAACCTCCTTGTCGAGGTCGCGGCCAAGTCGGAGAATGTCACCGCCCGCCTTCATCGAGACGGCGAGCGAGGTAACCCGCTCGCCATCGAGGTGCACCGAGAACGTCTGCGGGTCGGCAAAACCGCGCTTGATCTCGGCAATATCCCCGAGCCTGAACTGGCGGCCCGCGACATCGACCGGCACGGCCGCAATGGCAGCGGCGGTCGAAAGGCCAGAGTTTACGTCGACTCGCACGCGGTCGGTCGGTGTGTCGATCGTACCCGATGGCGCTAGCGCGTTCTGGCGGCGGAGTGACTCAAAAATCTGCGCCGGCGCGATGCCGAGCGTTGCCAGCCTGGCGTGGCTGAATTCGACGTAAAAGCGTTGGTCCTGCACGCCCGAGAGTTCAACTTTGGCTACATCGGGCAGTCGCAACATGCGCTGGCGCACCGCGAGCAGTACCTGCTTCATCTCTGCGTCGGAGAAGCCGTCCGCACGAAACGCATAGACCGAGCCGAAGGTATCGCCGAAGTCGTCGTTGAAGAACGGACCGCGTGTCCCCGGCGGCAGTCGCGGCGCGAGATCGTTCACCCGCTTGCGCATCTGATACCAGCTATCGGGCACGTCCTGCGGGCGGGTATCGTCGCGCAGCGTCGCGAACAGGGTCGCTTCCCCGGGCCGCGAGTAGCTCGTCACGTAATCGAAGTTTGGCGCTTCCTGTAGGACGCGCTCGATCTGATCGGTGACCTGTGTCTCCATTTCGCGCGCGCTTGCCCCCGGGAGCGCCACGGAGATGATCATCGTCTTGACGGTGTATTTCGGGTCTTCGGATCGACCGAGGCTCAGGTAAGACGCGAGGCCCGCCGTTAGGATGGCCGCGATCATGAACACGACAAGCGCACGGTGGCGAAGCGCCCACGCCGACAGGTTGAAGTCGCTCATGGCAGACGCCCATCCCAGAGCTTGACGCGTTGCCGCGGGTCCAAGCGGTGCGCGCCCGCCGAAACGATGCGCTCGCCCCTGCGAACGCCAGCGCTGACTGCCACGCCGGCATCAGTATAGGCACCGAGGGTGATAGGTCGGAGTTCAAGTGCGCCGTTCGGCTTGACGACCCAGACCGCCGGGCGTTTGCCCTCCTGAGTGATAGCTGTGAGCGGCAAGGTAAACGACGTCTTCGTTGTCGCCACCCTCGTTGCCGAAATTGGCGCTGCGGGGAAACTCACCTTCGCGGTCATGCCGATCCGTGCGTCGCCAGTCGCAGCGAGCGAAACCTTTACACGATAGGTTCGCGTCGCGGGGTCGGCAGCAGGCGATACCTCGCGGAGCTTTCCAGAAACCGGACTCTGCGAGGACGATATCGTGATCGTGGCAGGCATACCGGGCCTGAGCGAGGCAATAATGCTTTCGGGAACGTCGACGATAGCGTCGAGCGCGTCAGGCCGGGCGACGCGGAAGGCTACCTGCCCGGGCGCGAGGTATTGTCCTACCTCCGCGTTTACTTGTGTGATCACACCTGCGGTCGGAGAGCGCAAAGTGGCATAGCCGAGATCGTCGCGGGCTGCGGCCGCTCGCGCCTGGACGTCGAGCAGCCGCGCCCGTGTGCTGTCGCGCTGGGCACGAAGCCGGTCGATCTGCGCTGGCGCAACAATTCGTTCAGCGGCAAGCGGCGCATTTCGGGCAAACTCGCCTTCGGCCTGGATCAGCTCGGCGCGCGCTGCCGCGACCGAGGCTTCCGCCGAGCGCGCTGCGATTCGGAATGGCTCTGGATCGAGCGTTGCAAGTGCGGAGCCGACAATGACCCGATCGCCAAGTCCCGCACGTCGCGTGACAATGCGGCCAGGGACGCGAAACGCGACGTCGCTATCGAAGCTGGAGGCAATGCTACCGGCATATTCGGGGGTGGCGCTCGATGAACCGCTCGCTCCGGCTCCCGCGCCAACGACCACCGTGCGGACTGGCACACGGTCATCGCGCGGCTTGTCGGCCTCTCCGCAGGATGCAAGCGCGATGGTCGACAGCAAGCATAGAACAATTTTTGGCGCGTTTGAGTGCGCTATTGTCGACCATGGTCGCACGAAGTCCCCCTTGAGCCGGAGGTTTACCGGCCCTAGATTAGCTGTTCTGATAACGTACAGGCCGTTACCGTTTGCCAGATACACGAGCTTCTGAAGACTTCAAGCCGAAATCGCTGCGCAAGCGTGGCGAGGCCCGCGTTGTCGCGATCCTTGAAGCTGCAAGTCATGTTTTTCTCGAGCGGGGTTACGAGAAGGCCACTATGGCCGAGATCGTCGCTCGGTCAGGGGGATCGAAATCCCTCGTGTATGAGCAGTTTGGCGGCAAGGCCGGCTTATTTCGGGCGATGATGGAACAGCGCTGTGCCGGCATGATGGCTCCGCTCGCAGCAGTCGCCGGTTCTAACGGCACCCAACGCGAAGTGCTCACGGCGTTCGCTCACAGTTTCGTTGCGGCATTGTCGCGCCCTGAGGTGGTCGGATTGCAGCGCATCGCGACTGCCGAGGGAATTCGTAATCCCGAAGTTGCCGAAACCTATTTCGCATGCGGACACGATGCCGGGTATGCTTGCTTGGTATCTTATTTGACAGAAGCCGGGTTCGGTTCCCGCGATCCGGCACCTCTGCGACGCCTAGCCGTCGTGTTTTTTGCCATGATCCAGGGAGACGCTGTCGAGCGACTTGTCGTCGGTGCAAACCCTGTCCCGCGTGCTGAGATCGAGTCCTATATCACGCTTGCCGTCGACTGGTTGTTACATCAGCTCACCGAAATAGATTCGGTTGACTAGGTGTCATAACCGCTTGGACGAGACCTAGGCGGGAAGCTTTCGCTTGTTGGCGACGCTGAGCGGTGCAGAACCTTTGTCAGAATGAGGCCGCCGCGATCGGGGCGGCCGCACCACGATCCCACCCGCCTGGCATCCGTCTTAGCCGAGTGAGGCAATTCTATCTCTCCCGAGATCGACACGCAGCACCGCGCCCGATGCTGGTGCGGCGTCAAGTTCGGCGTCGTTCAGACCGAGCCTTGTCGTGGTGACGAACAGGTGGCGGGCATCGCCGTCATTCGCATCTCGCGAAAACGCTCGATTGCCGGAGAGCCGCGCCGATCGCGGCCGAAGTCGTCGAAATGGCCCCTCAGACCTCGCGAAACCGTCCCTTGTTTCTATCTCCGAAATCCGGCTAGGCTGCGTCGAGTTTTCGGAGAAGCCCCTTGCTTGTCGGCTATGCGCGCGTGTCCACCAGGGACCAGTCCCCTGCCCTACAGCTTAATGCGCTCCGCGAAGCCGGATGCGAGAAGGTGTTCACCGAAAAGGCATCGGGCGCGCAGCGTGATCGGCCGGAGTTGCGGGCCGCGCTCGACTATCTCCGCGCCGGTGACACGCTGGCGGTGTGGAAGCTCGACCGATTGGCGCGATCGGTCCGGCAGCTTATCGAGACGGCCGAAGATCTCGCCAAGCGCGAGATCGGCCTTCGCGTGCTCACCCAGGCGATCGACACCACCAGCCCCGGCGGGCGGCTTGTGTTCCACGTCTTTGCGGCGATGGCGGAGTTTGAGCGCGAGCTGACCTTGGAGCGCACCCATGCCGGGCTTGCCCAAGCACGGGCCTTGGGGCGGCGAGGCGGGCGCAAGCCGGCGATGGGGCCAGCCGAGATCAAGCGCGCCAAGGCGATGCTTGCCGACCCGACCATCACCGTCGAGGAGGTCGCGCAGCAGATCGGGGTGCAGCCCTCGACCCTCTATCGCCATATTCCCGGCGGGCGCAGCTCGCTAAGCCCGACAGCGTAGCGGAGGCCATCGTTCGATGGCCGCGTCTCTGTCCTGCCCACCCAACCCTGGAGCCGGCCTTCAGCCGGGTGAGGCCATATCGTCTCTCCCGAGATCGAGCCGCATCAGTGCGCCTGACGCTGGCGCGGCATGGAGTTCGGCGTCGGTCAGGCCGAGCGTCGCTGTGGTGACGAACAGATGGCGGTCGCCGCCGGCGAACGCGCAGCTTGTCGGGCGGGGAGCCGGAAGAGCGATGCGGCGAGTGAACTTCCCGTCCGGCTCGATCCGCTGCACCGCGCCGCCCGCGAACAATGTGCTCCAGAGCGCTCCGTCAGGTTCGACCAGCAACCCGTCCGGGAAACCGTCGTCCGGCCCGAACGTGGCGAAAGGACGCCGCCCGCCGATCGACCCGGAAGCCGCGTCATGGTCATAGGCGTAGATCGCGGGTGCGCGGGAGTCGGTGACGTAGAGCGTTCGCCGGTCCGGACTCCAATCCAGTCCATTTATGAGCGTGAAGCCCTCGTCCATGACGCGCCAAGTGCCATCGGGATCATAGCGGTAGAGCACGCCGCTTCCCGGCTGGAGGTCGTTCTTCATCAGCCCTACCCACAACCGCCCTTGGGCATCCAAGCGACCGTCGTTCAGGCGGAATCCGTCCCCGCCATGCGGCGCGGTAGCGATCCGGCGGACCTCACCATCATCATCGACGGTCGCCAGGTCGCAGCCGAGCGCCACGACCACGATGCCGTCTGCGCGTTCCGCGACCATACCGACCACATCGGGCATTCCCATCGCCGCGTTGCGCCCGGTCGCGGGGTCGAACTGGTTGAGAGTGCGCCCGACCGTATCGACCCAGAGCAGCCGTCTGCGGGACTCGCTCCACAGCGGACATTCGCCGAGCACGGCCGCGCTCGGAAAGGCGATCGTGACCGCACAGGCGTCCGACAAGCGCGGTTCCGGCGCGTCGATCGCGATGCGCTTCCACGCCGCCGCCACGTCCTCGGGCGTGTCGGCCGAAACGGTGGCTAGGTCGCGCGGGTAGGTGACGTTCGCGGCTTCCCGCGCCTTGGTGGCGACAAACTGCCCGTTGCTGGCGCGCAGCACCCAGCCGCTTGCCTTGCAATCGGGCGACACCAGGTAGAGCGCGCCGGGGGCGACGGCATCGGGCCGCAGCTCGTCTGGTTCGCTTTCCACGCCCCACATCCGCGTCTTAGCGACTGGCGAAACCGCGTTGACCGTGATCCCGTGCGGCCGACCTTCGAGTGCCAGCACGTTGACGATGCCGACTGCCGCCATCTTCGCCGCGGCGTAGGGTGCCAAGCCCTCTTGCGCGTATTCGGGGTAGATCGCGCGGTCGGACGTGGTGAGCAGGACGCGGCCGAAGCCTTGTCGACGCATCGCCGGCCAGGCGGCTCGCGCCAGCCACATCGGCGCGTTGACGCCGAGCCGCATCATGCGATCGAGAAAGTCCGGCTCGAGTTCCTCGATCGCCTGATAGCCGACCCAGCCGGCGTTGTGGATCAGCACGTCGAGCCGGCCGTGTTCGGCCAAGACGCCATCGACCAGCGCCGCGCAGTCGGCGCGTGTCGCGATCGGCCCGGCAGCCGCATGGGCATTGCCGCCAGACGCGGCGATTCTGCCGGCCGCCGCATGAGCTATTGCGGGATCATCGCCCTCACCATCCGCGCCGGTGCCGGTGTCCTGCACGATGACGGTAGCGCCGCGAGCGGCGAGCGCATCGGCATAGGCGAATCCGAGCCCGCGCCCGGCACCCGTCACCAGCGCGACCCGATGGGAAAAGTCGATCATGTGTCACCTCCTGTTTGCAGAGGTGCGATCGGCGAGGCTTCCGATCCAATACCGATGACAGGACGCCGTGATAGGTGACGGCTATCGTCGCAGCGCCAATTCCAGACGCGCCGTCGCCGGGTCCGGCTCGCCCGCGCGTCGGCACAACAGGAGGTCGAAACGCGCCGCGTCGCCGTCGATCGGCCGGTATACGATTTCAGCCGGTCGGATAGACGCCATGCTCGCCGGCACGATCGCGACGCCCGCCTCGACCGCGACCAGCGACAGGACGGCGTGCATCCCGTGCGCCTCTTGGGCGATGTCTGGCGCGAAGCCCGCCGCGGCGCACAGGCGCGTCACCTGGTCGTGGAAGCCCCGCCCTTCACCACGCGGCCAGGAGACGAACGGCTCGCCGGCGAGGTCCGCGACCACGACGTTCGGAGCTTCCACCAGCCGATGCCCGGATGGCAACGCTATGGCGAGCCGGTCCGCGTCGAAAGGAGCCGTCAGGAGGCCGCCTTCGTCGCCCAGCGGTGGAATGACGACGGCCAGGTCTAGTTCGCCCGACCGCAGCGCCGCCACCTGCCCGGCCGTCGTCATCTCACGCAGCTCGACCCGCACATTGGGATGCTCACGCCGAAACCCTCGCACGACTTCGGGCAGACGACCGGACATGGCGCTACCGACATAGCCTAGCCGCACACGGCCTCGCTTGCCCGCGGCCGCATCGCGCGTGGCGGCGAGGGCGTCGCTTGCGGCGGCGAGTAGCCGCCGCGCTTCATCGAGCAGCACCGCGCCGGCAGGAGTGAGCCGGACGGTCTTTCGGCCACGCTCGATCAGCGTAGCGCCGACCTCCTCTTCCAACCGCCGGATCGCGGCGGTGAGTGGCGGTTGCGACATGGCGAGCCGATCGGCAGCGCGACGGAAATGCAGCTCCTCCGCGACCGCTACGAACTGGCGAAGCAACCGGAGGTCGATACGGGGCAGAGGATCGTGATTCGACACGTTGCCCTTTAACCGAACAAGTCGCCGATCGCGCGCACCCGGAAGGCGTTGAGCCACCGGCGCCGGCGATGTTCGGTCGCGTCGTGGACCATGTGGCAGCGCTGGCAGAGCGCGGCGAGGTTGCGCGACCGGTTGTCGCCGGGATCGTGGTTCAGATGCGCGCTAGCGAGGACTACGCGCGTGACCCGAAGATGAGCGGGCGGGTCGATGCCGGCGAGGCCCGGTTGAGCCAGAGAAAGCTCGTCCGGCGACGGCAGGCGGCGAAGCCCCCTGCCCTGCCCGTCGCGCCAGGTCGCGGCGTCCTCGTCCCACCAGGGGACCGGTGAGAGGATAGTCAAAAACGTACGCTAAGCGTCCCGACCTTGCTGGTGGAGGCGGAGCGGCCTGAACCGCTCGCGGGGCTTGTCGATGTCACCCCACAGATAGTCGCCGGTAAGACTGATATGCTCCCAGCCCAGCGGGGCGACATGGGCGAGCAGTTCGTCGGGCACGTCGACGCCGCTACCGCGCAGATGCCGGACGGCGCGGTCGAGATAGACGGTGTTCCAGAGCGTCACAGCCGCGGTGACGAGCGTCAGGCCTGAGGCGCGATGGCGCTGGTTCTCGAAGGTGCGGTCGCGCAGCTCGCCGAGCCGATTGAAGAAGATGGCGCGGGCGAGCGCGTTGCGGGCCTCGCCCTTGTTGAGAATGCTGCCGGTGCGGCGCCGCTGCTCAGGATCGTCGAACCAGTCGAGCATGAACAGGGTGCGCTCTACCCGCCCGATTTCACGCAGCGCACGGGCGACCGGGTTTTGACGCGGAAAACCCGCCAGCTTGCGCAGCATGACCGAGGCGCTGACGGTGCCGGCGCGGATCGACGCGGCAAGGCGCAGCGTCTCGTCCCAGTTCTCCTCGATCGCGCGGATGTTGACCGGGCCGGCGACGAGCGGGCGCAGCGTCGGCCATGGGTCAAGCGGCGACAGGCCGTATAACCGGCGCTCGTTGAGGTCGCGGATGCGGGGTGCGAAGCGGAAGCCGAGCAGGTGACACAGACCGAAGACGTGGTCGACCGCGCCGGCGGTATCGGTCGCATGTTCGCGGATCACCAGATCGCTCTCATGGTCGAGCAGACCGTCGAGGACGTGCGCGGCTTCACCGGCATTGGCGGCGATGACCTTGGTGTGAAACGGCGTGAAGCGGTCGGTGACGTGAGTGTAGAACAGCACGCCGGGTTCGGTGCCGTAGCGGGCGTTGCGGTCGGCGCGGGCTTCGCCCTGACCGCCAGCGCGGAAAAACTGGCCGTCCGACGACGATGTATCGCCCGGTCCCCAGACCGCCGCGAGCGGATGCGCGGTGTGGCAGTCGACGATCGCCGCCAGCGCTGACAGGTAGGTTTCGTCACGCACATGCCATTCGGCGGTCCAGCGCAGGCGCGGCAACGTCAGCCCGCGCGAGCTTTCCGCCATGCGCCCCAGCCCGAGATTGGTGGCATCGGCAAAGATCGCACCCATCAGCGCCGACTGGTCGGAGGCGGGGGCGCCGCTGCGCGCGTGGACGAAACGGTCGGCGAAGCCCGACCATGCCGCGACCTCGACCAGCAGGTCGGTGATGCGGACGCGTGGCAGCATCGCGTAAAGCCGTGCCTTCAGCGCCTCGGCATCGTCGGATGGGAAGCGCCGGACCGGCGAGATGAGCAGCTGCCCGCGCTCGATCGTCACGTCGACCAACTCGCCGGCTGCGGCTGCGCGCTCCACCTCGGTCATGCGGCGGGCCAACAGAGTGCGGCGTTCCCCATACCATTCGGGAAAGTCGATCGGCACGGCCAGACGCAGATTGCCGGTCGCGCGCATGGCCTCAAAGGCTGGCACGGGCAGCTGATAGTCGTCGAGCGTGCGATAGGCGCGGCTGCCGTCCACCCAGATGCTACCCGACCCGAGCCGTTCGCGCAGGTGGACGATAACCGCAATCTCATAGGCGCGCCGGTCGATCGTACCCTCCGCCGGAAGCACGACCTTGCGCCAGCGGGGTTTGATGAAGCTGGTTGGCACCCGCTTCGGCAGGACCGATCGGCCGTCGCGGTACATCGTGCGCAGCACCTCGATCGCGCCGAGCAGCGGATCGCCCGACCGCGCGGTGCGGAAGGTGAAGGCGGCGAGAAATGTCGGGGCGAACCGCCGCACGGCGGGATAGCGTTCGACCACCTCCTCCAGCCCGTCGTCGGCCGAGCGCGTCAAATCCTCGGCGAAGCGGATACTGCGTTCGAGCTGATCCCAACCCATCTTCGCGTCGATCGTGCGGAAGGCATCGCGCCCGCTCGCGCGGGCATCGAGCAGCAGACGACCAAGCCGGGCATGGAAGCGTGCAGTGTCCTTCAGCATTCGTGCCTGGCCGAGCAGCCGATCGGACCGGGTGCGGTCGGCACGGCGGAACAGCGCGCCGACCATCTTCTCGACCATGACCAGCGCGGCGTCGGTCAGCGCCGCTTCCATCTCGATCATGGCAGCGATGAGCATCGCGAGCCGGCGCGGACGTTCGAGACGCCGGAGGTGCTGCGCTGTGACGATGCCGGCGGTCCGTGTGATGACAGCATAGCGGGCGGCATGAATGCGGCGTGCCCGATCTGCTGCGATCCCGATGCCGCGCACCGTGTCGAGCCGTTCGACGATTCCCTTCAGGTTCGCGGCCGATGGCGCTTCCGGCCATTCGCGTATCCACCCGAGACGGGTGCGGCCTTGATCGTCGGAGGCGATCAGATGTTCGAGTGCGGCTTCCTGCTCGGCCGAACAGTCGCGGATCAGGTTGGCATGGGCGGCTTTGCGCGCGCGTGTCCGCACGATGAGCGCGAGCCGTTCCAGCGTCGATGCCGCCGGTAGCACGATCTGGTCTGCCCGCAGCCGATCGACCATGCCGACGACGATCGTCTCGCCTCTATCGGTCGAAGCGGCAATCTCCGATCCCAGCGTCAGCATCGCCCGTACATCCACCCGCGCAAAGGCACGCAGACCGAGCAGGGCTTCGATTTCGGCACGGTGTTCGCGCAGCGTCGTGGAGCGCATGGCATAGCCGGTAAAGTCGTCGGCCGCGCACCCGATCTGCTCGGCGAGCACCTTGAGTATTGCGTCGGGCACCGCCTCACCCATCAGCAGCCCGCGGCCGGGATGACGCAGGTAGCAAAGCTGTACCGCGTAGCCGATCCGGTTGGCCCCGCGCCGACGTCGCGCCACCTGCGCCAGATCGTCGGGACCGAGCGTGTAGAGCCGTTCAATCGTCGCGCGATCAGCGGGCGGATCGAAGATGGCAGTGCGCTGCGCGGGCGACAGAATGGTCTTGGTCGGCATCGGTGTCCTGTTCGTCACGAAACAGGAAAGCGGACCTGTTCATGGAGCATAGACCAGAAGACGGGTTATGTGACAGAATGAGGATTGTTGGAGGAGCGCTCCCGCTCTGTCACGCGAACGGACGAATATGTGACAACGCTCATCGGCTACGCTCGGGTCTCGAAGGCGGACGGCAGCCAGGTCCACGACCTGCAGCGTGACGCGCTGATCGGAGTCGGGGTCGATCCGGACCACATTTACGAAGATGCAGCTTCGGGGCGGCGCGACGACCGTCCCGGGCTCGCGGCCGCGCTCAAGGCGCTGCGTGTCGGCGACACGCTGGTCGTCTGGAAGCTCGACCGGCTCGGTCGCGATCTTCGCCACCTCGTCAATCTGGTCGGCGATCTCACCAAGCGGGAGATCGGGCTCAAGGTGCTCGCCGGCGAGGGCGCGTCGATCGACACCACTACCGCCAACGGTCGGCTGATCTTCGCGATCTTTGCCGGACTGGCGGAGTTCGAGCGCGAATTAATCGTCGAGCGCACCAAGGCGGGACTCGCCTCGGCGCGAGCGCGGGGCCGCCACGGCGGCCGCCCGTTCAAGATGACGTCGGCGAAACTCCGGCTCGCTCAGGCCGCGATGGGCAAGCCGGAGACCAAGGTAGGCGAGCTATGCGCCGAACTCGGGGTGACGCGGCAGACGCTCTACCGGCATGTCGCGCCTGACGGCGAACTCCGACCGGATGGTGAGAAGCTGCTCGGGCGCCGCGTCAGAGTCGGGTGATGCGCACCCGCTGACGACAATCGGCGCAGCGCGTCGCCGGCTTGTTCAGCCGTCTGACTCGAAATGGTTCAACGGGATCTTCAGGAACGACCGGCCGCACGGTTCCGGGTCGGGGAGGCGACCGCCGCGGATGTTCACCTGAAGCGCTGCGAGCATCAGCGCCGGCAGCGGCAGCGTCGCGTCGCGTTCCTCGCGTTTCGCGACGAAAGCCGCCTCATCGATCCCGTCATGGACATGGACGTTGCGCGCCTTGTGCTCGGCCACCGTCGTTCGGCCTTTAACATCGCGACCGTCCGGGCCGTAGTCGTGACCCAGATAGGTCACCGTCTCCGGCGGCAGGTCTAGGATAGCCCTAATCGACTTGTAGAGGACGCCCGCGTCGCCGCCGGGGAAGTCCGCCCGGCTGGTGCCGACGTCGGGCATCATCAGCGTGTCATGGACGAACGCCGCCTGGCCGACGACGTAGCTGATCGAGGCGAGCGTATGGCCGGGCGACAGCATGACGCGCGCCTCCAGCGAGCCGATCGGGAACGTCTCGCCGTCCTTGAACAGCCGGTCCCACTGGCGACCGTCGACGGGCAGGTCTTCCAGGCAGTAGATGTCGCGCCATAGCGCTTGCACCTCGACGATCTTCTCGCCGATCGCGGTGCGCGCGCCGAGCTTCTCCGCCATGTACGGCGCAGCCGAGAAATGGTCGGCATGGGGATGCGTGTCGAGCACCCACTCGACGCTCAGGCCTTCCGCCTTGATGAAACCAAGCAGCATGTCGGCGTTGCGCGTCGCCGTGGCACCCGCCTTCTCGTCATAGTCGAGCACCGGATCGATCACGGCCGCCGCCTTCGTCGACGGGTCGATCACGATGTATTGGAAGCTGCCGGTCTTCTTGTCGTGCAGCCATGCAACCCGGGCGGCCCCGCACTCTTCCGTTTCGATCTGCGCCATGTTCGTCTCCTACTCCTTGATGATTTGTCGTTCGGGCGAGGTCACGACGACCCCGCCTCGCGACCGAGCGAAAAGGCCTTCGCGAACCCCGCCTCGTCGGTTCCCCCGACGATCAGGAGCGGCCCGACCAGGTAAGCAGGCGTCCCCGCGATCCCGAGCGCGAACACGTCGCCGCGATTGCGGTTGAGCTGCTGGCTGATCGTCGGATCGTATTCGCGCAGATCTGCCAGGAGTCGTCTCCAGCTCCCCCCGGCACCCTCCACCGCCGCGCGGAGCACCTCGTCGTCCAGAACGCGACGCTCGTTCATCAGCCGGCGGTGGACTTCGGGATAGATGCCTTGCCGGTCGGCCGCGATCGCGACCCGCGCCGCCCGCTCCGAGCGATCGCCGAAGATGGGCCAATCGCGATAGACGACGCGGACATGCCCGTCCTTGGCGATGGCGGCGTCCATCGCCGGGTTCGACAGCTTGCAGGCGGGGCACTGGTAGTCGGTGAACACCACCAGCGTCAGCGTGGGGTCGCGCACCTCGCTCGACGGCGACGTCGTGTCCCTCAGGGCGGCCCGAGCGGTGCCGTTGGCGCCGACGTCGCGCCCGATCGGCGCGGTCCGTTGCAGGACCTGGGTCACGCCCCAGCCTATGACGATGAGGACGAGGAGCTGGACGAGCTGCTTGCGGGAGACCTTCTCGGCCATCAGCCGGTCCATCCAAGGCGGGCGGCCGCCATCACCATATCGCCATCGGTGATCACGAACGGTTCTCGACCAAGCCGTCGATGCCGATGTCGAGCGCGGCGCGGGAAATCTCGCCGACATGCGTGTCTCGAATGGTGCCGTCACCGGCCACGAAGAGCGTCGTCGGCAGCGCCGAAGAAGACGCCGCGCGACCGGCATCGCCGCTACGGTCGACGAGGACGTGGCGCGGCCTCAACCCTCTCTCGCGCAGGAAGCCGGCCACGGTCGCCGCGTCCTCCCCCTGCGCCATGAACAGCACCGGCACGGACGGCCGGGCCTCGGCGGCTCTGGCGAGCATCGGCAGCTCGCGACGGCACGGTCCGCACCAGGTCGCCCACAGATTGATGACGAAAGGCCGTCCCCGGAAGCGGTCGATCGGAACGGCCTGCCCGTCGAGCGCGTACACCGTCATCCCTCGCGGCCAAGGGCGCACCGGCCCGCTCGAGACGAAGGCGCTGGCCGAGGCCCAGATGCCCACTCCCGCGGCCAGCGCCGCCAGCACGGGGATACGCTCGCGCGAACCCTTCCACGCGACGAGCAGCGCCGCGGCGGCGATGCCGGCGACCGGCGAAAACCCGCCTTGCCAGACGGCGAAGACCGTCAGCGGCTCGTCGCGGTAGCTTGGCAAGTGCGCGAGCACGAACGCCATCCGACCGACGATGAGCCCAACTAAGACGGCCGGCCAAGCGACCCTCGATCCCGATCTTCGCGTGAAGACGGCCGCCAGTCCCAGGAACGCCAAAATCCCAAGCAGCACGGCCAAGCGCGCGGTCGGCAGCACCAGCGGCCCGATCTGCACGGCCGCGCTCACCGGCGATACACCTGCGACGTCCTGCCCAGACGTCGCCGGCCGGCGCTCGGCGAACCCGACCTGCTCACGGCTTCAGCCACCAGCGGATCATGCCCGCGACGAGGCCGAGCGCGGCGATGCTGCCGGCCCAGATCAGCACCAGCCACCCCAGCCGCCTCCACAAGGAACCGGGCGCCTCCATCAATGATAGCCTTGGGTGCCGACCTTGCCCCGGAACACCCAATAGGACCATGCGGTGTAGATGAGGATCAGCGGGACGAGGACGACCGTGCCGGCCAGCATGAAGAGCTGGCTGGTCTCGGGAGCCGCGGCCTCCCAGATCGTCAGCGTGTCCGGCACGATGTAGGGGAACATGCTGATTCCCAAGCCGACGAAGCTCATGAAGAACAGGCCGAGCGCGAGGAAGAACGGACGGGCCTCGTGACGCTTGGCGAGCGCCTGGCGGAACGCAATCGACAGGATCGCGACGACGATCGGTACTTGCGCCGTGACCAGCACGGCTGGGAAGGTAAGCCAGCGGGAGCTATAGTCGAAGTCGAGGCCGAGCGTGGCGAGACTGACGGCGACGATGGCCGCCAATGTGAGCAGGCCGAAGCGCCCCGCCAGTCGAAAGGCGTGGTTCTGCGCGCCGCCCTCGGTCTTCCAGATCAGCCAGGTCGCGCCCAGCAGCGCATAGCCGCATACGACGCTGACCCCGGTGAGCAGGCTGAACGGCGTCAACCAGTCGAGCCACGCGCCTGAATAGGCGCGTCCGGTGATCGACACGCCCTGCAGCAGCGCGCCGAGCGCGATGCCCTGAGCCATCGCCGCGACGATCGATCCGCCGGTGAACGCGACGTCCCACCATCGCCGGTGCGCGGGATCGCGCCACCGCGCTTCGAAGGCGACCCCGCGGAACACCAGCCCGAGTAGCATCGCGATGATCGGCGGGTACAAGGCCGTCATCACGATGCCGTAGGCCAGCGGGAAAGCGGCGAAGAGCCCTCCCCCGCCCAGCACCAGCCACGTCTCGTTGCCGTCCCAGACGGGCGCAATCGAGTTCATCGCCTGGTCGCGCTCCTCGCCCACGCCGAAGACCGGGAAGAGGATCCCGATCCCCAGGTCGAACCCGTCCATGATGATGTACATGAACACGGCGAAAGCGATGATGAACGCCCAGACCGTCGTCAGATCCACATTCACGTCGGTCATTCCGCAGGCTGCAGGGTGTAAGCCCCCCCTCCCTGCTGGCTTGGTCCCGGCGTGATGCCCGCGGTCCGGATCGGCCCGTCCTGCTCGCCGATATCCGGCTCGTGCGTCTGCACGCCCTTGGCCATCAGCTTGAGGATGTACCAGGTGCCGAAGCCGAAGACCGCGAAGTACACGAGCACGAAGGATAGCAGCGACGCGCCGACCGCGGGCGCGGCGAGCGGCGACGCGCTCTGCGCCGTGGTCAGGAAGCCATAGACGGTGAAGGGCTGGCGGCCGACCTCGGTGGTCACCCAGCCGGCGATGACCGCGACGAAGCCCGTCGGTCCCATCAGCACAGCGGCTCGGTGCAGCCAGGGCCAATCGTAGAGCTTGCCGCGAAAGCGCGCGAGCAGGCTCCACATGCCCAGGCCGAGCATCGCGAAGCCAAGCCCGACCATGATGCGGAACGACCAGAACACGATCCAGACCGGTGGCTCGCGATCGTCGGGGATGGTGTCCAGTCCGGCGAGCGGTGCGTTCAGCTCATGCTTGAGGATCAGTGACGATGCCTTGGGGATCTCGAGCGCGTAATCGACGCGCTTGTCGGCCGTGTTGGGGATGCCGAACAGGATCAGCGGCGCGCCGTCGGGATGGCTTTCGTAATGGCCTTCCATCGCCATCACCTTTGCGGGCTGGTGCTCGAGCGTGTTGATGCCATGCAGGTCGCCCGCGAAGATCTGGATCGGCGCGACGATCGCCGCCATCCACATCGCCATCGACAGCATCTTGCGGGCGCCCGCCTCGCTGCGCGGCAGCTCGGGACGGGCTTGCGCCTCCGGCGGAGCGCCAGCCTGCGCCTCGGTCGTCCGCTTGCCGGCATGCGCCTTTAGCAGCTGGAACGCGCCGACCCCGCCGACGACCAGCGCGGTCGTCAGGTAGGCGGCGGTGACCGTGTGGAAGAGGCGATAGGGGAAGCTGGGGCTGAAGATGATCGTCAGCCAGGAACCTGAAGGCACGAACTGGCCGACATCGTTGATCTTGAACCCGACCGGGGTCTGCATCCAGCTGTTGACGCTCAGGATCCAGGTCGCCGACAGCAAGGTGCCGAACGCCACCATCAGCGTGGCGAGAAAGTGCAGCCGGCGCCCGACCCGCTTCATCCCGAACAGCATGACGCCGAGAAAGCCGGCTTCCAGGAAGAAGGCGGTCAGCACCTCATAGGCCATCAGCGGCCCGATAACCGGCCCCGCCTTGTCGGAGAACACCGCCCAGTTGGTGCCGAACTGATAGGACATGGTGATGCCCGAGACGACGCCCATGGCGAAGGCCACCGCGAAGATCTTGATCCAGAACCGGAAGAGGTCGAGATACAAGTCGTTGCGCGTCCGGAGCCACAAACCCTCCAACACAGCCAGGTAACTCGCCAAGCCGATCGAGAAAGCCGGAAAGATGAAATGAAAGCTCACCGTGAAGGCGAACTGAATACGCGCCAGGATCAGCGCGTCGAAACCATCAAACATGCTCATGGCCTATATGTGGTGTGCGTCAGGCAGCTTGCGAACACTTCAGAGTAGCTTGAGTGGCCGTTGACCCCGACAAACGCGGCTGCGGTTGCTCGGCGGTGCCGATCCATGTCCGTGAGTATAGTCACCACGCACCCGCACTCTTCCAGAGCATATAGGCGGCGACGACGAAGATCAGCGCCGCGAACACCGTGGTCAGGTGCCCGCTGCCCGATAGCCGCTTCGCCGCGAGCGTACCGCCAAGACCGCCGACGATGCCTCCGCCGATGAACACGCCGGCGAGCGTCCAGTCGACAAGCCCCGACAAAGCGTAGTTCAGCGCCGTCGTAAGGCCGAACGCCGCCACCGCCACCAGGCTGGTGCCGACCGCGTTGATGATCGGCATGCTGGTCGACGCCACCAGACCCGGCACGATCAGGAACCCGCCGCCGATCCCGAAGAAACCCGAAAAAAGGCCGGTGCCCAGACCATAGCCGAGCACCTTGGGCGCGTTCTCGCGGTTGCACTGCGCGCCCTCAATGCCGACCGCCTTGCGCCCGCGCAGCATTACGATCCCGACGACGATCATCACGATCGCGAACAGGAACAGCAGCTTGGCTCCGTCGAACGCCTTGCCGGCGGTCGAGCCCCCGAGCGCGCCGAGCACGCCGGCGGCGGCATACATGCCCCCGCATCGCCATTTGACGGTGAGCGCCCGGGCGTGGCTCACCAGGCCGGTCGCGGCGTTGGCGGCGACCGCCAGCGCCGATGTGCCGATGGCGACGTGGGGATTGGTGACGCCGACCAGATAGACCATCAGCGGCACGGCGAGGATCGATCCACCGCCGCCGACCAGCGCGAGCGTGAAGCCGACCAGGCTGCCCGAGAAAGCTCCCAGCAGGTACTGGACCGGCTCGAGGGTCACGCCGCCCCGCCGATACGGTGCGGCGCCGCCATCCACTCGCGACCCTTCAGCATCGCCTGCCAGTAGATCGGCGGCAGCATGCGCTCCTTCAGGAACCACGCGGCCCTGGTCGGGCGCGTGCCGTCGACCAACCATGACGGGAAGCTCGGCAGCAGCTTGCCGCCATAGCCGAACTCGGCGAGCACGATCTTGCCCCGCTCGACGGTGAGCGGGCACGAGCCGTAGCCGTCGTAATCGGCGACCGGCGGCTTGCCGTCGAGCGCCGCCAGCACGTTGACCGCCACCACCGGTGCCTGCTTGCGCGCGGCCGCGGCGGTCTTGGCGTTGCTGGTGGCGGCCGCGTCGCCGAGACCGAAGACGTTGTCATAGCGCTTGTGGCGGAGCGTCGCCTCGTCGACCTCGACGAAGCCGGTCGCGGCGGCGAGCGGGCTCTTCGCCACCGCATCGTGCGACACCTGCGGGGGCACGACATGGAGCATGTCGAACTCGCGCTCGATCCGCTCGACGGCACCGTCCTTCTTGCGCTCGAAGGTCGCGACGCGGCGATCGGCGTCGACCGCGACCAGGTTGGACTCCAGCCGGAGATCGATCCCGTACTTCTCCACATACTCCATCAGTGCCGGCACGTAGGTCGCCACCCCGAACAGCACGGCGCCCGCATTGTGGAACTCGACGTCGACGGCGGACAGCACGCCCGCCTCGCGCCAGATGTCGCACGACAGGTACATCGCCTTTTGCGGCGCGCCCGCGCACTTGATCGGCATGGGCGGCTGCGAGAACAACGCGCGGCCCTGCCGCAGGCCCTGCACGAGCTGGTAGGTGTAGGGCGCGAGATCGTAGCGATAGTTGGACGTGACGCCGTTGCGCCCGAGCGCGTCGTTAAGTCCCTCAATTTTCTCCCAGGCGAGGCGCAGGCCGGGGGCCGCGACGAGGACGCGGTAGGTGAGCCTGCGTCCGTCCTCCAGCTCGACCGCGTTTCGGTCGGGCTCGAAGCCCGTGGCCGCCACTCGCATCCACTCGACGCCCTTGGGCATCACCTCGGCCTCGGCCTTGCGGGTCTGTTCGGCCGTGAACACGCCGGCCCCGACCATCGTCCAGCCGGGCTGGTAATAGTGGTCCTGCGCGGGATCGACGATCGCGATCGTGATCTTCGCGTTGCGCTTGAGGATGCTCGCCGCGGTGGCGATCCCGGCCGCGCCGCCGCCGACGATGACGACGTCAAAGGTCGTGGACGCCCCCTTGCCGCGGCGCTGGAGCGCGGGCTCGACGGCGGCGATGTCGTGATCGGCCGCGGACGCCTGCCGCACCAACGTGGCGGTGTCCACGCGATCGGCGTTCGCGAGCGCCCACAAAGTGGTCGAGCGCGCGCCGCTGCGGCAGTAGGCGAGGACCGGTCCCGGCAGGGTGTCGAGCGCGCGGCGCATCTCGTCGGCGTCGGCGTCACCCGCCTTGCCGGACTCGATAGGGATGTGCGCGAAGGCCAAGCCGTGGCGCTCGGCTTCGGCCTTGATCGCGGCGGCCGCGGGTTGCCCGGCTTCCTCCTTATCGGGTCGGTTGGAGATGATGGCGCGAAAGCCTTCGCGCGCCGCGCGTCCGACGTCGCCCAGGGTGAGCTGCGGGGAGACGGAGATGCCGTCGTCTAGCTTCTTGAAGGCCACTTAATGCTCCTTTGGATGTGCGAACCGGCCCGGCGGGCGGCCCTCAGCGATGGTGACGGCGCGTGCTGATCCCGAACGGCATATAGCCGGGGCAAGTCGCGAACAGGCTGGTGAAGAGGAAGACCGTCGCGACGACACCGAGCGCGATCGTCCAGCCGCCGCTCAGCAGACCCAGCGCGTACGCCGCCGCGATGGTGACGACGATCGTCAAGCGGACCACACGATCCGCGGTGCCCATGTTCTTCATGCCGTATGTCTCCCGTCCTGTGTTCGGGTATTGCCAAAAGGCGTGCCGCCCGAGGTGATGACGCGATGGAGGGCCATCCCGGCGAGCATGGCCGCGACGAACACCGCAGCAGGCCCGGGGCGCAGCGCGAGCGCCGCGACCGCGGGGCCAGGGCACAGGCCGACCAGCCCCCATCCGATCCCGAACAGCGCGGACCCGGCGACGAGCTTGGCTTCGATAGGATCGGTCGCGGGCAGGTGGAAGCTCGTGTCGGCGAGCGGCGCCGAGCGCCGCTTCACGATCCGCCACGCGATCGCCATCGGCACGATCGCGCCCGCCATGACGAAGGCCAAGGTCGGGTCCCAGGCCCCGAACACGTCGAGAAAGGCGCGCACCCGCGCCGGATCGAGCATGCCCGAGACGGCGAGCCCGGCCCCGAACAGCGTTCCCGATGCGAGCGCAATGAGCAGCTGCCGGTTCATATGGCGAGACCCGTCAGCCGCATGACCGCGACCGTCGCGACGCCCGCAGCCATGAAGCTCGCGGTCGCGGCGATCGACCGGGGCGAGAGGCGGGACAGGCCGCAGACGCCATGGCCGCTGGTGCAGCCGGAGCCCAGCCGCGTGCCGAAGCCGACAAGCAGCCCGGCGAGCACGACGAGCCCGATCGACGCGGGGAACCGCGACGGGACGGGGATCAGCGCCGTCGTCAGCACCGCGCCGAGCGGCAGCCCGACCGTGAACGCCGCCGCTAAGCCGTGCGGCGCGCCCTCGCGAGCCAGGCCCATCGTGCGGGCGAGCAAACCGCTTACGCCGGCGATCCGGCCATTGCCGAGCAGCAGCAGCGCCGCGGCGAGGCCGATCATCAGGCCGCCGACAAAGCCCTGGACGGGCATGGGAGCGAACGGGTCAGTCACATCGCGTCCAGCGGGATCTTGAGGTAGCGGGTGCCGTTCGCCTCGGGCTCCGGCAGGTGCCCGGCGCGCATGTTGACCTGGATCGCAGGCATGATGAGCTTGGGGACGGGAAGCGTCGCGTCGCGCGCGGTACGCATCGCGACGAACTCATCCTCGCCGACGCCTTCATGGACATGGACGTTACTCGTCCGCTGCGCGCCAACGGTGGTCTCCCAGACATACCGGTCCCGTCCTGCCGCCTTGTAGTCGTGGCATAGGAACAGGCGCGTTTCGGGCGGGAGCGCGAGGAGTCGGCGTATCGAGCGGTAGAGCTGCCGGGCATCGCCGCCGGGGAAATCGGCGCGCGCCGAGCCGTAGTCGGGCATGAACAGCGTGTCGCCGGTGAATACGGCGTCCCCGATGACATAGGCCATGTCGGCGGGCGTGTGCCCCGGAACATGGAGTGCGATCGCGGGTATGCTCCCGATCGCGAAGGCGTCACCGTCGTCGAACAACCGATCGAAGTCGGCACCGTCGCGGACGAACTCCGTGCCCGCGTTGAACAGCTTGCCGAACACGTCCTGGACCCGGATGATCTCGCGCCCGATCGCCAACGTGCCCCCGAGCCGCTTCTGGAGGTAAGGCGCCGCGGACAGGTGATCGGCGTGCGCGTGCGTCTCGAGCAGCCAGTCGATCGTCATTTCCGCCTGCTCGACATAGTCGATGATGGCATCCGCCGAGGTAGTCGCAGTGCGGCCGGACGCAGGGTCGAAGTCCAGCACACTGTCTATGATCGCACCGCGCTTGCTCGCCGGATCGTGGACCACGTAGCTGGCCGTATTGCTGGGTTCGTCGAAGAAGCTCCTGACCTCGACGCGCCGCTGCGAGCCATGCGTCGAGACAGCTTGGTCAATCGCGGCTTGAAGGGGTGCATCGGTCGAGATGGTCAGGCTCCACTTCGTTCTTAATCAGATACGCAGTTCGTGTAATCCTGTAATCACGTTGCGTCAACGCTTGTGACATGGCATCAAGGGCCGATGAACGATGCTTCAGCACCAGCAGCGACTCCGCAGGGGAACCCGCCGAGGCCGTTGCGGATCGGCGACGTCGCGCCCAACTTCCGGGCGCGGACCACCCGCGGCGACATCAGCCTGGACGGGCTGCGCGGGCGCTGGGTGGTGTTCTTCTCGCATCCGGCGGACTTCACGCCCGTATGCACCAGCGAGTTCGTCGCGCTGGCCAAGGCCCAGCCCCGCTTCGACGCGATGGACGCCGTCCTGCTCGGCCTCTCGGTCGACAGCCTTTATTCCCACATCGCTTGGCTGCGCGCGATCCGGGAGATGTTCGGCATCGAGATCGGCTTTCCGGTGGTCGAGGACCCGTCGATGGCGGTCGGCCGCGCCTACGGCATGATCGATGAGCACGCCGAGGACTCCTCGGCGGTGCGAGCGACCTACTTCATCGATCCTGACGGCGTGATCCGCGGCGTCACCTGGTATCCGATGACGGTCGGCCGATCGGTGGACGAGATGGTGCGGATGCTGACGGCGCTCCAGCGCACCGCCGACGGCGCGGTTCTGACCCCGGCGGAGTGGCAGCCGGGCGAGGATGTTCTGGTGCCGCCCGCGCAGACGGCGGGCGACGCGCTCGCCGAGGGCGCGCCGCAGGACTGGTTCCACCAGCTCCGGCCCGACCGATGAGCGCGATCTACCAGTCGCGCGCGCAGGCGGACATGGCGGCCGAGCGGCTCAAGATCTACGCCCAGCCACAGCGCCTGATGATCCTCTCGCGCCTGCTCGACGGCGAGCACCTCGTCGGCGACATCGAGCGCGCCACCGGCATCGGCCAGCCCGCGCTCAGTCAGCAGCTCGCGGAACTCCGGCGCGGCAAGCTCGTCACGATGCGCCGCGAGGCTAAGCAGGTGTACTACCGTCTTGCCGACCAGGACGTCGAGCTGTGCGTGCGGACGATGGAGGCCCTGTTTGGTACCGGCAAGGACCTGCCCGTGCCCGAGCCTTCGTGGGCTACGGTTGCTGCCACACCGCGCGTCCCCCGGCCTGTTCCTTCCCCACGACCGACATCGGCCGCTGCCTTTGCAAGGATCGGATGAGCATGGCGACCTCTCACGTGCTTTTGCGCCGGGTCGGCCACGGCGTCATGCTGGTGTTCGGGGGCGTGGCCATGACGACGATCGGCACTGGGGGACTCGCGGCACAAGCTGCAAGAGGCGAAGACGCTGCCGCAAAGTCCGTGGTCGCCGGCTTCGGTTCCGTCCGTCCCGTGCCGAACGCGGAGGAACGGCCGGACCCTAGATTGCGCTACCGCGTGGTGTTCAACATCACCAAGGCGGCGAGCGCACCCGACCGGCCCAATCCCAGTCTCGATAAAGTCGCGCGTTTCCTGAACCTGCTCGGCGGCGACAATGTCCGGCCAGCCAAGGGTGACGTCGTGGCGATCATCCATGGGCCGGCGACGCCGCTGATCTTGACCGATAGCGCATATGCGGCACGCATGAAGACCGCGGGCAACCCTAACACGCCGCTAGTGGCCGCGCTGAGACAGGCCGGCGTGTCGATCCGGGTCTGCGGCCAAGCGATGGTCGCCCACGACATTGCGCCGGAACAGGTCGCGTCGGGTATCGCGGTGGACGTCTCCGCGCTCACCACCTTGGCCAACCTGCAACTGAGGGGCTACGCCTTGATCCCCGACTGAGCCGGGGAAATGAATACACCATTCGGCTTATCGACAGGAAACATCATTCCATGGTGAAGTTCATCGTCCGCGCCGTCCAGGTGACCGCAGCGATCACCGTCAGCACGCCCGCGCTTGCTTGCACCCTGTGCCATAGCCGCGTGGCAGAGGACGTCCGCGCCCGGCTGTTCGAACCGGACTTCCTCGTCAACCTGCTTGCCATCGCATCCCCGGCGCCGATCCTGTTCGGCGCGATCTACCTCGCCTCGCGAAACCCTGTTTGAGCGGAGAACGCCATGTACGACGTCACCACACGACCGGTCCGAGCTCCGGGTCTTGCGATCGGCATCGGCATGGGCGGTTTCGTCGATGGCATCCTGCTTCACCAGATCTTCCAGCTTCACAACATGCTGTCCGCCAGGATTTCAACCGACGATCTTGTCGGCGCCAAGGTCAACATGGTCTGGGATGGGCTGTTCCACTCGATCGTTTGGATCGCGACCGCGCTTGGGATCTGGTTGCTCTGGAAGGCTGCGAAGCGCCACGGGCGAGACCTGTCGGGCAGGGCGCTGTGCGGCTGGATGTTGATCGGCTGGGGGTTGTTCAACGTCGTCGAAGGCACAATCGACCACCACATCTTGAACCTGCATCACGTGTACGAGCGGCTCGGAGTGTCCATCTGGGACTACGCTTTCCTGCTGTGGGGAGCATCGATGATCGCTCTGGGTTGGTCGTTGTCGCGTAGTGCCCAGGACGGGCAAGCGACCCGGTGAGGTCGTTGCTTTCATAAACAAGCGGGAGTCCGCTGGACGTGACCCCCGAAGGGGCGAGCAATTACGCCCCCCGGCAGAAGTACCTCAAGTCAGCTTAGCGTACGTTTTCGGGCCTTCTCTCACCGGTCCCCCAGAAGGTCGCGCGCGCATGGGCGGCCATGCCGACCGGATCGTGCGTGTCCCGCCAGAGCCACACCATGCCCAGCACCGACACGAGCGGTAGCGATGCGACCAGTGCGCCGAAGCCGGGGCTGCGCTTCGCTATCTCCGACACGGCCGCGATGGCGATGCCCGAGATAAGGGCCTTGAGCGCGAGATAGAGCATGGTGCCTTTCAGGTGGTCGCCGGTTGCGAAATGGAGGCTCGTCTTTCGCCATGGACGATCCGATAGAGCGCGGGCAGGACGAGCAGCGTTAGCAACGTCGACGAAATGATGCCCCCGATCACTACTGTGGCGAGCGGACGCTGGACTTCGGAGCCGAGCCCGACGTTGAGCGCCATCGGCACGAAGCCGAGGCTCGCCACCAGCGCGGTCATCAGCACCGGCCGGAGCCGGGTGAGCGCGCCTTCGCGGATCGCTTCTTCAAGATTGACGCCTTCCGCCCGGAGCTGGCGGATAAAGGTGAGCATGACGAGACCGTTCAGCACCGCCACGCCCGACAGCGCGATGAACCCGACGCCGGCCGAGATCGAGAACGGGATGCCGCGCAGCAGTAGCGCCGCGATTCCGCCGGTGAGCGCCAGCGGCACCCCCGAGAACACGATGAGCGCATCCTTGGCCGACCGGAACAGCGCGACGAGCAGGCCGAAGATCAACAGCAGCGCCAGAGGCACGACGATCTTAAGCCGCGTGGAGGCGGACCGGAGCTGCTCGAACGTGCCGCCGTAATCGATCCAGTAGCCGGGCGGCAGCTCGACCTCCGCAGCGACCCGCCTTTGCGTCTCCGTGATGAACGAGCCGAGATCGCGACCGCGCACGTTGGTAGTGACAACGGCCCGGCGCTTGCCGTCTTCGCGGCTGATCTGGTTCGGCCCCGTCGTCCGCTCGATCGTGGCGACTTCGGACAGCGGCACCGACCCCGCGCCATTCGGCAGCGGGATTGGCAGGCGCCGGAGCACCGACGGGTCTTGGCGCAGCCGTTCGGGCAGGCGCACGACGATATCGAACCGCCGATCGCCATCGAAAATTTGCCCGGCCTGGGTTCCCCCGGTCGCCGCGGCGACCACGGCTTGCACATCGGCGATGTTGAGGCCGAGCCGCGTCAGCGCGAACCGATCGGGCAGGATCTGAATGAAGGGCAGGCCTGTCACCTGTTCGGTCTGCGCGTCCTGCGAGCCGTCGATCGTCGAGACGACGCCCAGGATGTCATCAGCGACCGCGGCGAGCTGTTCCAGATCGTCGCCATAGACCCGGATCGCCACGTCCGAACGAACGCCCGCGATCAGCTCGTTGAACCGCATCTGGATTGGCTGGATGAACTCGTAGCGCGAGCCGGGCACCTGACTGACCGCCGCATCCATTTCCGCGACCAGTTGCGCCTTGGGTTTACGCGGATCGGGCCATTCGGAGCGCGGTTTCATGATGACGAAGGTGTCGGCCACGGATGGCGGCACCGGATCGGTCGCGACGTCGGCGGTGCCGATCTTGGCGAACACCTGTTCGACTTCCGGAAAACGCTTGATGCGCCGCTCCAGCGCCGATTGCATGGCAACCGCTTGACTTAGACTCGTGCCGGGGATGCGCAGCGCATGAAGCGCGATATCGCCTTCATCGAGGTTAGGAATGAACTCCGACCCGAGCCGCGTCGCGGCGAAGCCGCTGACCACGACCAATGCGACCGCCCCGGCGACGACCGCCACGCGCATCCGCAGCGCCCAAGCGAGCAGCGGCCGATAGCCCCGCCCCGCCGCCCGCATCACCCGGTTCTCCTTTTCATCGACGCGGCCGGTGACGAACGTCGCGATCGCGGCAGGCACGAAGGTGAGCGACAGCACTAGCGCGGCCGTGAGCGCCAGGACGACGGTGAACGCCATCGGATGGAAGGTCTTGCCCTCCACCCCTTCGAGCGCGAAGATCGGCAGATAGACGATGGTGATGATCGCGATGCCGAACAGGCTGGGCCGGATCACTTCCGCGCTCGCAGACGAAGCGAGGTCGAACCGCTCTTCGCGTTCGAGCAGGCGGCCGAGACGGTGTTGCGCCTCGCCGAATCGGCGCAGGCAATTCTCAACGATGATGACGGCGCCATCGACAATGAGGCCGAAGTCGAGCGCTCCCAGACTCATCAGGTTACCCGACGTGTCGGACGCCACCATTCCGGTGATCGTCAGGAGGAACGACAGCGGGATGATGGCGGCGGTGATGAGCGCGGCGCGGAAATTGCCGAGCAGCAGGAACAGCACCACCACGACGAGCAGCGCGCCTTCGGCCAGGTTCTTCTCGACCGTGCCGACCGTCGCGTCGACCAGCTTGGAGCGGTCATAGACGGTGTTGACGACGACCCCGCCCGGCAGCGACCGGTTGACCGCTTGCAGTCGTTCCGCGACCGCGATGCTGACATCGCGCGGGTTCTCGCCGATCAGCATGTAGATGGTGCCGAGAACCACTTCGCGGCCGTCCTTGGTGGCAGCGCCGTTGCGAAGCTCCGACCCGATCTCGACATCGGCGACGTCGGCGATGCGGATAGGCGTGTTCTGGCGGTAGGCGACGATGATGCCCGACAGATCGCGTTCGTTCGTTGCCTGGCCGGGGATGCGGATGAGGTATTGCGAGCCGGACTGCTCGATATATCCCGCGCCGACATTGGCGTTATTCTTCTCGAGCGCGGCCACCAGATCCGACACGCTCAGGCCGAAGCCGGCGAGCCGTTCGGGATAGGGCGCGACTACGTATTCGCGCCGATAGCCGCCGACCGAGTTCACCTCGGTGACGCCCGGAACAGTGCGAAGCTGGGGACGCACTACCCAGTCATGCAGCGTGCGGAGATCCTGCGCAGTGTAGCGCTTACCGGCCTCGTTCACCGCACCCGGTCGCGCCTCGACCGTGTACATGAATATCTCGCCGAGCCCGGTGGCGATCGGCCCCAGCTCCGGTTCGATGTTCGCCGGCAACGTGCCACGGACGCCCTGCAGCCGTTCGTTCACGAGCTGGCGGGCGAAGTAGATATCGGTCCCGTCCTCGAACACGACCGTCACCTGGCTAAGCCCGTAGCGCGAAACGGAGCGGGTATATTGCAGCCCCGGCAAACCCGCGATGGCGGTCTCGACCGGAAAGGTGACGCGCTGTTCGGCTTCCAGCGGCGAGAAGCCCGGCGCTTCGGTGTTGATCTGGACCTGGACGTTGGTGATGTCGGGCACCGCGTCGATCTTCAGGCGACCGAACGCCCAGACGCCTAAGCCGGCGAGGAGAAGGGCTATCGCGAGGACCGTGTAGCGGTGCCGGATCGACAGCCGAATGATGCGTTCGAGCATGACGAGTCCTAGTGATCGTGGCTTGCGCCGGACTTCTCGATGTCGGCTTTGATGACGTAGCTGTTCTTCGCCACGTAGGTCGTGCCGGGTTTCAGGCCGCCCAGAACCTCCGTCCACTCGGGGCCTTCGCGCCCGAGCTGGAGCATCCGCACCTCGTAGGTGTCGCCGATCTTGGCAAATACGACCCGGAAATCGCGGAACTGCTGGATCGCCTCCGTCCGCACCGCCAGCGGCACGGTGCGTTGATCGACGGTGACGACGCCGCGCACCGCCATTCCCGGCCGCCAGAAGCCTGCCGAGTTGGGCAGGCCGGCGCGCGCCGTCACTGCCTGCGTCTGGACCTCGGCGAGCGGCAGGAAGTCGCGGATGGTCGACCCTTGGCTGCGCTCGCCTTCGAGCCCGCGTATCTGGACGGCTTGCCCCGGCCGTACGCGCTCAATGTCGCGGGGGAAGACCGGGAACGTCGCCACCGTGCGCGACGGGTCGGAAATGACGAAGATGGGATCATCGCCGGCGACGTCGCCGACGTTGGTGTTGCGTTGCGTGACGACGCCAGCGATTGGCGCGGTAACCGAATAGGTCTGGAGCGAATAACTGCTTTCGACGCGTGCGAGCAGCGCGCCGCGGCCGACGCGATCGCCGACGTTGCGGTGGACGGAGACGACGCGGCCGGGAAATCTGGCGCCCACATCGGCGCTCGCCGACGGATCGAGTTCGACCCGGCCGACGATCTCCAGCGTCTCGCCGATCGCAGCGGGTGCGGCGACCGCCGTCTCGATGTTCGCCGCGCGCGCCGCGGCAGGAGCGATCGTCGTGCGACCTTCATAGGAAGGGAAGCGCCAGGCGTGCCGCCGCCCGCCTTCGCTGGCGGTGACCGCCACGTCGAAGCTGTGCGGCTCGACAAGCGTGGCTTGCCCGCGCAGGTAATCCTCTTCGGGCCGGAACGCGAAGGTGGTGACCTCGCCGTCGAGACGACGGATCGTTACGCTCGCCTGGACCTGACCGGGTGCCAACGGCTTGTCGCCGCGATAAGCGTAGAGCCGGTATTCCGGCGGCACGCCGTCCTCGAACACAGTGACTTCGATCGCGAAGTCGCCATCGCGGAGCATCCGGCCATTGTGGGGGCCGCGCTCATAGTCGCCGACGGCCGGCGCTTCGTGTTCGGCGGTCGTGTTTCCGGCACCTTCGCCACAGGCGGCAAGCGGCAGGGCGAGGAGCAAGGCGAGCGTGATCGTTCGCATCATCGGGTTCCTTGGGCGAGAGCGGCGAAGCGGCCGGTCAGCCGGTCGAGATCGGCCCTGGCTTCGTGGTGACGTGCTGCGGCGCGGACCATTCGCGCCCGCGCCTCGTGGAGCGCCGTTTGTGCGGTCGACACATCGAGAAAGGTGAACCCGCCCCGGTTATAGCCTTGGCGCACTTCGGCGAGCGTCCTTACCGCGCCCGGCACCACCCGGTCCCTGATCGCCTCGACCTCGTGGCGGGTTTCCTCGACCTTTTCCGCCGCGAGCGCGATGGCTTGGGTCCGCTGAAAGCGCTCCACCGCGAGATCGGCCTCGACCTGCCTCGCTTCCGCTTCCGCGCGTGCGATGTTCGCGCGGTTGAGCGCGCGATTGGCGAGCGGCAGCGACACGCCCGCGACCACCGCGACATCGCCGGTGCCGATGTAGCGCGGACCTGCCGTCCAGGTCGGATCGGTGCGCGTGGCAGCCTGTTGCAGAGTCACACCGGCCGCCGCACGGCGTCGCCGCGCCTCGAAGATGGCGAGATCGGCCACGGCGGGTTGAAGCCCGCCACCTGGTGCTTCGACGATCAAGAACCGGTCAGCGTCGACGATGAGCCCGGTCGCGCCGCCGCCCCACAGCCCGGCCAGCCGCTTCAAGGCCGCATCGCGCGCGTGCTCGGCGAGTTCCAGATCGACCTTGGCCTCGGCGAGCTGCGTCCGCGCGCGCGTGCCGGCGAACAGCGGGTCGCGCGCCTCGGCGACCCGGCGGCCGACCT
>VYKR01000002.1_pt1 | contig 79749 bp, 81 predicted proteins | sample 5109561 | NCBI WGS metagenome assembly VYKR01 (sample SAMN12291799, study PRJNA351875) | freshwater metagenome | isolation source: freshwater lake | place: USA: Michigan, Ford Lake | collected 2015-08-15
GCGCCGATCTGCGCCGCGGCGGCCGCCTCGCGGATCGCCTCGCCCCGCGCGCGCAGGTTCTCGCTCATCTGCGCGGTCGGCGCGCCCGCCTGCTGCATGACCGAGAATGGCTTGCCAGCGTCGACGGCACCGAGCTGGCGTGCGTCGCCCACAAACGCCATGCGTCCGACCCCGATCAGGTTGGCGAGCCGGACGAGCTTCTCTTGGTCGGTGTTGGACAACATCGACGCCTCGTCGACCAGGATCGCCGCACCGCCGAGCGTCCGCCGGGCCTCGGCCAGCGCGACGCGATCGGGTGCGTCGCCGAGCAGCGTCTCGTGCGCTTTCACGAACCGCGCGACCGTCATCGACGGGATGCCGGTCTCGCGCTGGAGCATCTGGACGAGCGTGTTCTGAACTGCGAGCCCGAGCACGCGCCCTCCGCCGCGCTGGATGATCTCGGCGGCCGGGGCGAGCATGCTGCTCTTGCCCGCGCCCGCCACGCCCTGGATCGCGATGATCCGGTCGGGCGAGGACAGCAGCATGACACCGGCCGCGCTCTGGCCGGGGTTGAGCGTGATCCCGGAACGCTCTTTCGCGGCTTGGTCGAGCAGGGCGGCGACATCCGTCTGCGGCACGAACGCGCGACCTTGCCCGCGACCCTGTTCGACCTCGCCCAGGATGCGACTCTCGGTGCCGAGCGCCTGGACGGTGGTCATCATCTCGCCGCGCCGACTGTCGCCGCCGACAAGCACCCCGGAGCGCTCGAGCGCCACCACCCGGCGCTCCACAGCATCGATCCCGGTCGGCAGTCCGGTGTCGAGCGCCGCCTTCAGGATGTCGGTCCGCAGGAACGCTGCCTCGCGCTGCTCGAGGTGCCGCAGCGCCGACGCTACCGCATGTGCGGCGGCGATGTTGCCCGGCCCTAGCTTGCCCATGTCGCGGGGCAGATAAGGATCGCGGGGCGCGAGCCCGAGCCGCTCGCCTAGCCGCTCGAACAGCGCCCGCCCGCGATCCGCCGCCGCGCCCGCCACCTCGGCCAGTCTGTCCCATGTGGAGGGCTGTTGTTGCGCCCGTCGGTCCGCGTCGGCGATGCTTGAGGGAAGGTCGAGCCCGACCTCGACGGCGCTCGTCCGCCATGCGTCGTAAAGCGCGGCCCGGTCGGCGATGGCCTCCTTTCTGGGCCGGGTCATTAGAGTGGCCGCTTTAAACGCCGCAGGCGTGCGACTGCCCATCTCGGCGACCTTGGCGAGTATCTGCTGTCGCCGCGTGCTGAACGCCATCAGGGCGCTGCGCGCGAACCCGGCGGCCTCGAAATTGCCGTGCTTGGATCGGTCGCCGACCTCATAGCCCAGCGCCTCCACGCGCTCGCGAAAGCTGGCCATGGTCATCGAGTTCAGGAGCGTGTTGAGCGAGAAGAGCTTCTCGTTGTGGAGCGCGCGCCATTTCCCGTCCGGGCCTTGCGTGACATTGGCGACGACCACATGCAGGTGCGCCTGCGGATCCTTGGCCCGGCTGGTGTCGTGTTCGAACAGCGCGGCGACCAGATTGCCGGTGGAAACGACGCGTTCGCGCCCGCGCACCTCCATGCGGGTCTCGACGGCGTTCTTCTCGGCCCAGCGGAGGGTGTCCTTCACCGCCTCGCGGTATGCGTCGATGATGCGCCGATCGCCTCCGACCAGGGCCAGCAGCGACCAGCTCTTCGGGAGCGAGAAGGTCAGGTCGACGCCGGCGCGGTGGCGATCCGCGCTTCCAACCTGGACGCCGTTCGGGAGCTTGCCCTCGAGCACCGCCTCGAAGCCGGACTGATCGACCGGGCCGGTCAGTCCGAGCGCGTCCGCGCCCTTGCCGTACCACTCTCCCGCGGGCGCGTCGTCACCGGCGGCATAGTAGTTGTCAGCGGCAAAGTACCCGGCCGCACCGCCGGACGAACGGACCGTAGAGGCGAACAGCATGCCCTTATCTCAGGGTTCCAGGTTGAAGTCGGGCTCGGCATCGAGCCCCTCGCCACGCTCCGCCGATGCGATCCCGGCCTTGAGCTCGCGCAGCGAGATGTGCTCGCCCGGCGAGAGCGGCCGGACGGCACGCGCCGGGTCGACCGTCCCCGGCCGGCCGTCGCCCATCCGTTCGCTCATACCGGATAGCTTGGCCGCCTCCGCCGACTCGCCCTCGGCTCCCGGTCTGGACGTGACCGTGATGATCGGCGGCTTGGGAGGTACCGGTTTGACGTTGAAGACCGGCTCCCGCCCAGAGGTAGGTCGCTCGGGCTTGTCCGCCTGTCCGATGCCGCGCTCCGTCCCGTCGGTCCGGTCTGTTGCAGGCCGCTGGTCAAGCGGAGTTTGATCGACGACGGGGGATTGCGGGTGCGTTCCGGCGACGGTGCGCCTGTTTGCCGGCCGCCCTTCACTGTTCGGTCCTGGACCCTGATCCGTTCCGGACGCCGAGGCGGTCGCTGTGCCATTGCCGGCGCCGGCCGGATCCTCGCCCGGCGCCGGCTTAGGCGGCACCGACACGCGCGGGACGAACGGCTCAGCTATGCTGGGGTAGGCGCTATAGGTGAGCCGGATTGGCGCCGCCGGAAACCCGTCGGGGAACTTGATGTAACCCTGCAGCCGGGGCAGGTTCATCAGCTGATCGGGAAGCAGCAGCGGCTCGATCTGCCGCCTGGGCGTCAAGCTGACCGCGTCGCGCGCGTTGTTGTAGCCATAGCTGTAGCCCTCCTCCATTTCGCGGAACTGGCGGTGGCCGATGAAGTCGGAGCACCAGGTCGCGGACTCCCGGTCGGCGGTGGCGAGGACGAGCTTGGTGCGGGCGAGCGCGGCCAGCGTCATCGCCATGTTGTCGCCATAGGTCTCCTTGAGCTTGGCGTAGGCGTGGACGCCGGTGATGATCGCGCCGCCATAGTTGCGGGCGGTCTGCAGGCCCTTCTCGAGGGCCGGTAGGCGATGCAGCGCGCCGAGCTCGTCGACCAGGAACCAGAGCTTCAGGTCGGCGCTGCGCGGCCCCGCCATGAGCGTGTTCATGGCCGTGTCCATCCACACCGTCAGCAACCGCGAGGCGACCGACATATCGACATAGCGCGCCGACACGAACAGGAAGCCGCCGGGCGCGCGGTCGCCCATCACCCAGTCCCGGACGGAGAAGAGCCGGCCGGTGGTCGGCAGCATCCGGAGCGCCTTGGCGTTCGCGTTGAACACCGCGCGGATCGACTCCGCCATCCGCGCGGCCTCGGGGGCGGTCAGCGGGTCGGCGACCGTCCCCTCCATAAGCTTGTGCACGTGAGCCAGGCTGGCGGTCATCAGCTCGGTCGACAGCGCGGCGTTGGTCGCCCGCCCCTCGGCGACCAGCTTCATGCACATCTCCACGAACAGCATGCGCGCGGCGAGCACCCAGAACTGTTCGGACCCGCCGCCGTCGTGCGGCACCAGCGCCTCCGCCGCGGTCGTGAACGAGGCCTCGTCGGGGCAGTCCTCGAACACCGACCATTGCGGGCAGCGGGCGTCGAGCGGGTTGAGGATGACGTCCCGTTCGGGGTCGAAGAACGCCTCGATGAAGGCACCGGTCAGGTCGAAGATGACGGCCCGGTGCCCGCGCGCGCGGACCTGCGACAAGAGATCCCGGAGCGCCACGGTCTTGCCCGTGCCGGTGGTGCCGATCAGCATGGCATGGCTCTGTTCCAGCCGCCACGGGAACGGCACGCCGGCGAGCCGGTATGGTTCGTACAGGCAAGCCTCTCGACGCTCGGAGAGCGACGACAGCCGCCAACCAGGTCCGAGGAGACGACGATACTCCCCGGCCCGCTCCCCGCCATTATGGGCATCGATCTCCGCGACCAGCGCGGGAAGGCTCGCGAGCGTCGCGCCCCGCTCGTGACGGCTCTCCTTGGAGCGCCGGCCGAAGCGCGTGGCGACCCAGGCGAACGCGGCGGTAGCGGGCACCGCGACAATGGCGGCCAGCGTCGCGCCTGCAGCGGCCGCCGAGACCAGCTTCGCCCAGGCGTAGGTGATAACCGGGTGGTGCGGGGCGGATGCCATCGGAAGGGTCAGTTGCGCGCCCGAGGCGAGCTCGAGGTTGACCAGCTTGGCGGGATCGAACTCGAACCAATTGTAAAGGCCGGCATAGAGCCGCATCCAGCACAGGTAGCGCTCATGGTCGGAGAGGTCGGTGTCGACCTGCCACCAGATCGCGGCCGCGAAGACGAGGGCGGTGACGATCGCGGGACCCTTCAGACCGGCCGCGAACATGAACCCGAAGTGCCCAATGAGCTGGCTTCCGCGAGTGAAGTTGGTGAGCTTATGCGCCATGCCGACGGCCCTCCTCGGCGAGGCGGTCGCGCCAGACCTGGACCAGCTCCGCCCGGAGATCGGGCTCGCGTTCGGCGTAGACGCCGTCGATCAGGATCGCGAGGAACAGGACCTGATCGAGGGCCTCGGACACGCGGTCGCGCGACCCCTTCAACTCGCGGTCGATGAGCTGCCGGATGAACTTTCCGACGTCCAGGTCCCGCCCGCCCGTGAAGGCGAGCAGGTCGGCATGCATCGCGTCACCCATTCGAACGGTGACGAACTTACGGTATGGCATTCGCTACTCCGATCATGCCGGAGGAGCGTGGTCGCACTGCGAAAGGCGGGAACAGACTAGCAACGCTCTTCCGCGGCTGCAATAGCCTGCGGAGACCAATAGGTCGGAAAACTGCACGTTATAACAATGGTTTAGCTTCGTCCCACATCGTGGGACAAAGCTGCATGTCCCGTGGGACAGGTTTTGACAGCCAAGCACAACCACTTAGCCTGCGGCTCGCCGCGTTAGGTGTACGTCCTTAACCCCAGATGAGGCGAGGTGTGGTGGCTTGAGACGAGTTCCTGATCTTCGGCCCTGGACAGCAGTTCCGGCGGGACCGCGTGCGACACTTCGGCCAGACGGTATGGCGCTCGATTGCGCTCTGGAGGCGATATCGCAAGGTGGCCAGCTGGTGGCTGACTGCTGCCCGGACCTGGCCAGGCCTGGACGGCGACATCAAGGTTCGTTGAGTGACTCGACGACCTGCATCGGCTGGTACGCGAACCGGCACAAGCGGGTGCTGTCGAGTTGCGAAAGTAGTGGTTTTGCGGGCTTTCCGAACGGGCATGGAAACCGGCACGGACAGATGTGTCGAGGAGCGTGAGTGGTCCCGCTTGCCTTGCCGGGTCATGTCGCGGCGACGGGCAACATGTCAGTTCGGTGGAGAGAGCCGGACGGAGGGTGTTTAGGCGAACTTTGCCGATCTGCGAGCGTAAAAAGCGGAGGGGCCGAAGCCCCCGCGCCGTCACCACTCGTCCGATAGGCCAGCCTCCACCGTGTGCACGATCCGGTCCACCAGATCCTCCATCAGCGTGTCGTAGGCACCCTCGTCGGCCACCCAGTAGGTGCCGTCGTCCATCCGGATGATGTGCTGGTCGAAGTAGCTGCGGGCGGCCCTCGCCTGCGCCTGCCCAAGCGCCGCCATATAGGCCCTGTGCTCCTCCGCACCGTACGGCGCTGCGTTTAACGTGGCGATCTTGGCAAAGTACGTCATGACCCTCTCCTCCATGCTATCGAAAGACGCGGTCGAGCGACGGGGCGAGGAGCCGGGGGTCAAGGACCGCGCTTTTGCGCGGCCGCGTCAGCGGCGGTGGGGGTCACGATTTTTCCAGCCGCGCGATGCCCTTCGGGGGCAGGGGCCAGCGCTTGATCGGCTGGAAAAATGGTGGGGCCCCGTCGTCCTTGAGGCCCGGCTTCTCGCCCCGTCACCCTAGGACGATCTGAGCGAGCAGAATTGTTTCCCTGCCGTTGTGACACGCCCCTCTTTTGTGGTTCGGGAGGTGGCGCTCGGAAGCAGGGACGGACCTAAAGCCGGGCATCGTGAGTCGCCGCGCGATCGGTAGCGTACGCGTCCTGTCGAGCCGTCCCGGAAGCGAGAACCGGCGCGTGGGACGCGACCCGTTTCTGCCCGGCTGCATGCGACGCGCCAACGCCTGCATGGTCGCGCCGCAGCTCCGCCCGCATCCTTCACGGAGGGTTGCGCGGGACCGGACGGCGTGTGCTCATGGGGGCGGGAAGGGGCAACGTCCATGAAGGAGAGACGGTCGTGCCTAAGAAGAAGACCAGCGCGCTTAGTGCGCTGGCGAGACATGACGACGCGCGGCGAGCGCTCGACGACAGGGGAGCCGAGATCAGGCGCGCGGCCGCGCTCGAACTCGGCCAAACGGTTCTCGACGCGGGTGGTGCCGCGTTGAGCCTGGCGGAGATCAAGGCGGTCATCGCTGGCGCGGTCGGCGTACCCCTAGCGGCTCAGGCGGCTGGCCGCGCAACGCCGCGCGAGGCGAGCGCTCCGGTCGGAAACGGCGATGCGGCACCTTTCGATGGGGAGGATGTGCGCCATGGCTGAAGTCGCGAAGGAGGCGCTGCCGGGCGACGTCGCCGAGGTCGTCGCGGTGATCGCCGACCCGTCGGCAAGCTACTGGCTCAAGAAGGCGCTCGCGAGCGCGCTCGACCGTGATCCGTTCGACGCCGAGCGCGACGCGATCATGCTCTCGACGCTGCTGACGCGCCGGGTGGACGCGATCGTCCTTCGCTTCTTCGGGGAGGCGCGCGAGCAATGAAGCCGAGCCCCGGCGGCGGTGCCGCCGGGGCTCGCTGGACCCGCTCAGAAGGGGACGTCGTCGTCCAGGTCGCGCTGGCTGTTACCGTTGTCCGCGCCGTTGCCGGAGCCGCCGTCCTGCTTGCCGCGGTTGAGGAACTGGACCTCCTCGGCGATGATCTCGGTCGCGTACCGGGTGATGCCGTCCTTCTCGTACTGCGAGTAGTGGATGCGGCCGCGGACCGAGACGAGCATGCCCTTGACCGCGTACTGCTCGACCGTCTTGCCGAGGCCGTTGAAGCAGGTGATCCGGTGCCACTCGGTGTCCTTGAGCGCGTAGCCGGTGTTCGGGTCCTTCAGCACCTTGCCCTCGCCGTCGCGCTTGGGGCGGCTCGTGCCGAGGCTGAAGTTGGTGATCTTGGTGTCGCCGCGGGTGGAGCGGGTCTCGGGGTCGGCACCGAGGTTGCCGACGAGCAGAACGGTGTTGGTCATGAGGCTTCTCCAGATCGTCGCCGGGACCGTCCCGGTCGACTGAAGCCCGGGAATGGCGAGGGTTGCGACGGCCCAGCACCGAGGAGCGGCACGCGACGAGGCTACCCCGAAGCAAGGCTGGCGCGGGCAGCTCCCGAAGGGAGCAACACGGGCCGAAGCTGAGCGGGTTGCGGGTCGGCGCCCCGAGCCATAGGGCTGATGAAGTCGACAGGACCGGTTCCGGACACAGCCGGGAGCGAGAGCCGAGTCCGGCACGCATGATCGACGGCTTGCGCGTCCAATCTCAGGACCGCTGGTTTAGGCGTCGAACAAACTTGGGGCGTCGTCGGGCGCTGCGAATGGTCAAGGCCGGATTGACCTCTCGGCCCTCGATCCCTGGACCTGATTGGCCGAGTGATTCTGAGGGCCGGTCGGGACGGAGCGTCGGGCTGCAGGGGGAGGTGTTCATGACCGACGCGGTGCCATTGTGGCGCAGTTGCGCGGGACGGTGTCATTCCAACCAAGCGAGATCGAACCGATAAGGTCCGGGACCTCCCAGTCAGCGAGCATCAAGCCGGCGCCTGAAGGAGTGCAGGTCGCACAGAGCGGCCTATCGCGGGTCGCGTCGGAACGAGGGGTCCGGCCGCCTGGAACGCCACAACCGGCCGGGCTCGGCCTGATAAGGAGCGATTGGTTCAGGTCCGAGCCGGATCATCAGTCCGCGTCAGAGAAGCGGCCCGGCGATCAGCAGCGTCACAAACGCCAGCGCAAGAGCCACAACGGCCCCGGTCAGGAATTGATGGTCAAAGATGCGCGCGCGGCGGCGCTCGAAGCGCTGAGTATAGGACCGGTTCTGTCGCGGATGGACCCCCCCACCCCTGCCGCGCCGGGGCCCCTACGCAGCGAAGAACAAGCTGGATAGCTCACGGCGTTGCGGCTCCGGCCGAAGGCACGCTGCAGTCGGCGCGCGCGAACGGCCCTACCTAGTCTTGAACGCACCACAAACCTTCTCCAGCCGCCTCTCGCGAGTCCCGCAGGTGTAGAGCGGTCAAGCAGGTCGTCGCGGCCGTAGAATGCGTTCCGAGTCGAGGTGCGGCGCACGTGCGACAGGCGGCTAGGGGACCTACTCAGATCGGCCAGTCAGCAAGCGATATGGGGAGTTCGATGCGGCTATAGTGGCGATGGTTGTTCGTCACGAGCACCGCACCCGCAGCAATGGAATGAGCGGCGATCATCATGTCCAGTTCGCCGATCGGTTGCCCGGCGCTGACCAGCTGATGTTTGATCCGAGCGTAGTAGCCGGTGGCGTCCGTTCCCCAAGCTAGAACACGTACGACCTTCAGGAACTCGTGGACGACGAGGTGAAGGCGGTGGGCCGGTGCAAGCCGGGTAAGGCCATAGAGAAGCTCTGCTTGGGTGACAGCCGACACGCAGATGTCGGACGGTGGCAGAGCTGAGAGGCGGTCTACGACCGCCTTCGAGCGGTTCTTGATTGCGTAGCTCGCGATGTCGGTATCCAGCATATAGAGCATGCTAGACTTCGTCATCGAAGACGCCGCGCTCGACCGCGGGCACGTTCATTGGTCGATCGGACATGAAGTCGGGCTCGTCCTCAACCGAGCCGGCAAGTTCGACGAAACGCGCCCATGCCGACGCTCCAGGCTGGGACGAGAGAGTCACGTTTCCGGTTACAGGATCTCGCGTGGCGAACACCTCGTCGCCTTCGAATCGAAAATTCGCAGGTAGGCGTACGGCTTGGCTCGCTCCGTTCTTAAACAGCTTGGCAATGCGGGTTTCCAGCATGATCAACCTCTAATCTATATCACTGTATATACGCCTGTTCGCATCGAATGAAAAGGCCGGCTCACTGAGCCGGCCCAGATGCGTCAGGCGGCGTCAGCCACCGCGTCGCGCTTGGGATGCGTGCCGAGCGGGCCGCGACGGTCGACAACCTTGATGCGCCGCTCCTTGGCCTGGATCACGAGACGCTCGAGCACCCCGTTGCCGGGGAACGCCACCACGTAGCGGGGGTCGAGCGACAGCATCTGCTCGTTGCGGCGGAAGCCCGCGCGCTGGCCGAGCCGGGTGTCGAGCCCGAACGCGACCTGCGGCACGCGCCGTGTCTCCGCCCAGGCCGACGCCAGCCGGTCGATGCCCTTGCTGTCGCCACCATGGACGAGCACCATCTCGGCGACATGCTCGCGCACCTTGTCGAGCGTCGCCCAGACGTTATCGCCGAATTGCTTGGCCTCTTCGGTGGTCGGAAACTGGCAGCGCCCGCCCGCGAACACGACCGGGCTGCCGCTGGGCATCGTCGCCCGGCGCTTCGTCTCTGCGCGCGTCCGCAGGAAGTCGCGACCCTGGACGACCGCCGAGGTGACCTTCGCGTCGTGGCTCAGCCGGGAGCCGCCGGCGGGACGCCAGGAATGGCCGGTTTCGTTCATGTAGAGCTGCGCCGTGGTCTCCCGCAGCGACTCCAACGCGATCATCGCCGCCTCGGCAGTCTGGGCGCGGTCGATCTGCTCCTCGAGGTCGGAAGCGTGCACCTCCGAGCCGTCCCCGCTCGCGACGAGCAGGCGGATCTCGTCGGTGGCGCGATCAATCGCGGTCGACTTCTTGGTGGCGGCCCGGTGGAACAGGTTGACGAACCCCCAGGCGAGCTCCTCGGCTTCCGGCTCGAGGTTCGTGTCCGTCAGGAGGGTGAAGAGATCGGACCAGACGCCGGCCAGGGTCTGGGTGACCGCGTCGGGGTCGGGCGCCTCGAGCGACGGGTCGGTGTGCGGCCGGTTCGCGACCGATAGATGGCCGAGTTCGAGGGCGGCGAGCTGCGCCGCGAGGGTGGAAGGCATGATCGGGTCTCCTCTGTCCGCGCCGATGCTCCGGCGCCGGGGGCCCGCGGCCCGGCGGCAGGAAGCCAGCCCGCACCGCCGCGCTCCCGCGGCGGCTCGACCCCATGCCGAGGCTGGCGCGGGCAGCTCCCGAAGGGAGCAACACGGGCCGAAGGCGTGCGGGTTGCGGGATGGACGCCGCCGGGCAGAAGGGGCTCTCCCGGCGGGCGTGGCGCGACCAGGGGACCGTTAGGCGACAAGTCGGAGCTGATCCCTCGCCGGGGTCTCGATGCCGGTCGCGACGGCTATGCGATCGGCGAAGCGTTCGGGCGCCAGCAGCTCGTCGATGTGCGCCCAGTGGTTCTGGCCGCCACTATAGTCGCGCCGCCCGCGCACCGACCGGAACAGGATCGGGCCGGGTCCGTAGCCGCCGAGCGAGACCTGGAGGTAGACCCGGTCGCCGTGCAGCGTGACCTCGCCCGAGACGGCCGGCCCGCCCGCGTTGACGCGGAGGTCGTAGCACTCGGGAGCCAGCCCGAGCGCGTCGGCCAGTCGCTTCAAAGCGCGCCTGGCCTCGGCGTGGAAGAGCCGCTTGGCGTCGGGATCGGACGCGACGCCACGCGTGGCGAGGGTCGCCAGCACCGGCTTGGCCCGCAGGTCGGCCACGGCGTCGGTGCAGAGGCGTCGAAGGGTCGAGGTGTCTGGATAGGCCGCGACCGCGACCGCGCCCAGATGCTGTGCGAGGAGAACCACGGCGGGATCGGTCTCGAACGGCGCGCCCGCGTTCAGGCAGTCCTTGGCCGCAGCCTGGACGGCGTGGAGGCACGCGGCGATCGTGTTGAGGCTGCTCGGATCGAGCGCCTGTTGGTGGCGATGGGGTATGTCGTAGGTCATGACGGCTCTCCGAAGGATCGGACGCGTCATCCGCGCCCACGACCCTCGAAGCCGTCTCTCCTCTAGCCGAGCGTCAGCCCGAACCGGTCGGCCGGGAAGCGGAACTGCAGGTCGGACGGGTATGCCGCCAGCGCGATCAGGGTCGAGCCCTCGATGCGTAGGTGCCACGTCTTGCCGGTCCGAGGCGTGCGGTCCGCGAACCCGGCGGGGTCGAGCAGGGCGACATTGCACCGATGGTCCGGGTCACGGGCGGACGGGCTGCGGATCGCCTGCGCCGAGACCTGGCGCGCGGCGGTGGCGAGGCTCTGGCATTCGGCATAGTCGTCCGAGGTCCAGGCGGCGCCCTTATCGGCGAAGGGCGGAGTGGTGAGGTCGACCAGGCGGTCGAGCCGTAGCGCAACGGAGAAGGAGCTGTGCTCCGTCACGGTCCGCGGCGGCGCCAGCCCGGGCGAGCGCGAGAGGAAGCGCAGCCGCCAGTAGGCCGTCTCGGCGACTGCGGTCGCCTCGGCTTCGGACGAGTAGAAGATGCCGGGCCGCTCGTCCGCGCGGCGAAACCGCGAAGTGGTCCGGTGCCCGTAGCGGAACGGCGACGCGAGCAGATAGTGGAGGTCGCGCGCGGCGCGGGGCAGCTCGGGTTTCACCGCCCCCGCGAGCTCTTCAAGGAGCCGCTGATCCTCAAGGCTCGCCGCCAGCCGGTTGGTGGAGATGCGGTGCTGCGCCTCGACGACGCGCCACACGCGGCCGGCATAGGGCTTCAGCTCAGACGCGAGCGCGGAAGCCGTCCACATAATCGCAGACCCGGGACAGGCCCGTGAACGTGGATAGGAGTTCGATCGGAGGCCGCTCGAGATCGAGATTGGGCGTGCGCAGCCAAGCGCGGCTCGTCTGATCGTCGCTGCCCATCAGCGCGTCCAGGCTGCGGAACAGGCGGAGCAGGTACTGGCCGGCTTCGAAAGCCTTGCTCCTGGCTTCCAAGTTGAGCTTGCCGGAACGTAGGCGGGAGGCGCTCGGACCGGACATGCCAAGAATGGAGCCGAGCTGGCCGTTGGTCAGATCCCACAGGTCGGCTATCCGTGCGACGGTGGCGCTGAGCACCTGTTCCTCGTCGTTCCGCGCTGTCGTCAGGGCAGTAGCCACACTATTCTCGTGAACGAAATATATGGCACCTGTTCTAAAGAACAAGCAGGATTGTTTTGTGGTTTAAGCTGAACGGGAAGTCGATTGCCGACCTGAGGCCAGCGGAAACGCCTAGGTGCTGCCGACCCGTGCAGGTGTTAGAGTTCGGATGGACGAGCTGGCCCATGCCCGAACTAGCCGGACGCGACCTGCATCTGATCAAGAAGGCGCTCGCGGTAGCGGTGATGACGATCGAGCGCATGCCCGAAGGCCCGTTCCGCTTGGACTCGGACATGGCCGACATGAAGTCGCTGTTGGACGGGATGATCGAGTCGGACGTGGAACTGGAGCACTATGCGCGGGGCGCGCAGATCGCGGTGACGGGCAAGCCGATCCAGCGCGATGGCGGGATTACCTCGTTCTGACCTTTCGGCGAGACCGAGGCTTCGACGCATGGCTCAGCGAGGTCGGCGGGGACGGTCCCGTCGGCCGTCGAGCGGTTCAGGGGTTGTTCGCTCGTCGCTTCAGCCGCTCGGCTTCGTTGGCGCGCAGCTTGGCGATGCCCACGATCATGCGATCAGGGACGCTGGGTAGCGGGACGAAGTCGTAGCGGGCGTACAGCCTGGCGGCGTCCTCGTTGATAGCGTCGAGCACTACGAACCGACCGCCCATCTCGTCGCTGGCGCGCACGCACCGCTTGAGGACGTCGGCGAGCAGGAAGCTGCCGACGCCCTTTCCCTGCACGTCGACGTGCGTGCCAATCATCGACAGGTAGTAGGCGGGGACGCGATCGAAGTTGGGTAGCCGCTTCTTCATCTCAGGTTCGAGCTCGCGGGCGTCGATCGCATGCGGGCCCACGGCGTAGAAGCCGACCAGGCGGCCGCCGTCCCTCTCGATCGCGACGTGGATGCGGCCGATGTCGCCGGCCTCGTACTTCGAGGCCGTGATCTTGAGGAAATTGTCGATGCGGTCGGTGCCGCACGTGAATGACGCCCGGTCGTGCCGGGCGGCGTCGAAAGGTTCGATCGCGAGGCCGCGCAGGTAGTCCACGTCGGCCGGCATGCGTCAGGCGTGCTCGGGTGCCCGCCCCGTCGCCTGGGCGTGGAGCTCGAAGATGTCGATGAGCGCATCGTTCGGCCGCTCGTCGTCGAAGGCGCGCAGGAACGCGTCGCGGTCCTCGGCCGTCAGGCGGGTCACCTCCATCCGGCCGATCGTCTCCTGCGCGGCCTGCAGGGTGTGCGAGCGCGCGAACTCGGACGCGGTCACGCCCTGGAGCGCGGCCGCGTGCTCGATCGCCTCCTTGGCGCGAGGCGACAGCCGCTGTTCAAGGCGCTCGGTGCGGCGTCCTTCGTCGTCGTGGATCGTGAAAGCGAGCATGGTACCCTCCTCGTCGCTTGGTCAGGATAATGCAATATATGTACGGCAATCGCCGGACACTTACAACAATGATGTTGTCGTGGGCTTAATGGAGGTCGTCCCGTGGACGATGCCGCCGACCGGGTTGCCCTCGTAAGCGACGTCCCCAGAACTTCGATGCGCTACGATCAGAGCGTTCAAGCGGATGCGCGCTCGACCACCCCTCGAAGAGGAAAGCGGTCGAGCAGGGCGGACAGGATGGCGATCCCGTTGGAGCCGATCGGGATGAAGAGGCGCAACCGCCAGCTGATGATCTCGGACATCAGCCTTAACGCCTTGAGCCGCTCGACCATGCCGTCCGTAAAGCCGGTGAGTTCGACCCGCTCCGCGTTCATCACTCGCGAGCGGCGGACGCTCAGCCCGCCCTCGAGCTGCAGCGTGCTGCCACGCTCAAGCACCATCGCCCAAGCGTCGGACGGCACCACCTTCGGAGCCTCGCTCCCCAACGCCTCGGCGATCCAGTGCGGCGCGACGCGGCGGCCGATCACGCGCTCGCCCTCGTCCGTCTGGAGCCGGTAGACGCTGCACCCGTCCTCCGGGAGCCGCCGCCAGATCGGTAGCAGCAGGCCGGTGATGATCCAGAACCGGCTTTCGACGAATTCGGGCAGCGCGGCCGTCTCGCTGGTCCAGGCCTCGATGAAGCGGGCCTGATCGACCTCCTCCCAGTAGGACGCGGCCAGCGCGCCCAGCGCGACGTTCTTGCGCTCGGTCGGCCGCACGAGGCGGACGCGGCGTTCGACCTCGCCATCGTCGAGCGTCAAGCTCGCCGCCGGTACCTGCAAAGCGGCGTTGCCGGACCGCGCGTTGACGAGCAACCGGGCGTCCGGCTTCATCCCGCGCTCAAGCGCGTCCTCCAGCGGGAACGGGTCGGTCCGATCGAGGCGGCGCACCTCGAACGCCCGGGTCTCGGCGCCCGTGCCCGGATGCGTGTAGACCACCCGCCGATCGACCACGGTCAGCGACGCCGCCCGCACCGTCTCGACGCCGACGTCGAAGGTACCCGCCTGGACCGCCGCCTCGACGCGGGCGGTCATGAGCCCGTCGAAGACATCGAACAGAAGGTTCTGGAGCGCAATCGGCAGCGCCAGCACGCGGTTCAGGAACTGCGTGATGGGCGGCAGCTCCTCCTTGATCGCGCCGTCGCGCGTGCGGAGCGACAGCCCGGTCGCGTCCTCGAAGCGGCCGAGCGAGCAGCCGTCGACCTTGCCGAGGATGAGCAGCATATAGAGCTGGCGCAGCGACGCCCGGGCGTACTCGTTCTCCAGGTTGTCAGACGCGCGGAACATGCCCTGGCCGCCCGTCTGGCGCTGGCCTCGCGTGATCGCGCCCAGCGTGTCGAGACGCCGGGCGATCGTAGACAGGAAGCGCTTCTCGCCGCGGACGTCGGTCGCGATCGGCCGGAACAGTGGCGGCTGCGCCTGGTGCGTCCGGTTGGTGCGCCCGAGTCCCTGGATGGCGGAGTCGGCCTTCCAGCCCGCCTCGAGCAGGTAGTGGACGCGCAATCGCCGGTTCCTAGCCCCGAGATCGGCGTGGTAGCTCCGACCCGTGCCGCCCGCGTCCGAGAAGACGAGGATGCGCTTCTCGTCGTCCTGGAAGGCGGAGGTCTCGGCGAGGTTGGACCCGGCGGGCCGCCCCTCGACTGCCAGCCGCTCGACGCCGTCCTGCCCGACCTTGCGCACGATGCGGCGCGAGCGGCCGGTGACCTCGGCGACCGTGTCGGTGCCGAACCGCTGCACGATCTGGTCGAGCGCGCCCTGGACGGGCGGCAGCGAGGCGAGTTGCTCCAGGAGTAGGTCGCGCCGCTCGACGGCGTCGCGGCACAGGACCGGCTGGCCGTCGCGCGACACCGGGCGGGAGGACCGGTTGCCCTCGCTGTCGGTGAACGGCTCGTAGAGCTGCACCGGGAAGGCATGGGCGAGATAGTCGAGCACGTACTCGCGCGGGGTGATGTCGACCTGGACGTCCGACCATTCCTCCGCCGGAATCTCGGCGATGCGCCGTTCCATCAGCGCCTCGCCGGTCGAGACGATCTGGACCACGCAGGCGTGCCCCGCCGCGAGGTCCTCGTCGATCTTCGCGATCAGCGTGGGCGTCTTCATGGAGGTGAGCAGGTGCCCGAAGAAGCGCTGCTTCGAGCTCTCGAACGCCGACCGTGCGGCCGACTTGGCCTGCGCGTTCAGCGTCGATGTCCCGCCGTCATCGTTGGCAGCCGTCACGCCGGTCGCTTCGAGCGCCGCGTCGAGATTGTGGTGGATGACGTGGAACGCGCCCGCATAGGCGTCGTAGATGCGCGTCTGCTCCGGGGTCAGCGGGTGCTCGACGAGCTCGTACTCGACGCCGTCGTACGATAGCGATCGGGCGGTGTAGAGGCCGAGCGCCCGCAGGTCGCGGGCGAGCACCTCCATCGCCGCGACGCCGCCGGTCTCGATCGCGGCGACGAACTCGGCCCGGTTCGCGAACGGGAAGTCCTCGCCGCCCCAGAGCCCGAGGCGCTGGGCGTAAGCGAGGTTCTGGACGGTGGTGGCGCCGGTGGCCGAGACGTACAGTACGCGGGCGTTGGGCAGCGCGTGTTGCAGCCTCAGGCCGGCGCGACCCTGCTGCGACGGCGCGCCGTCGCCGCGTTCGGAGCGGGAGCCGGCGGCGTTCTGCATGGCGTGGCTCTCGTCGAAGACGATCACCCCGTCGAAGTCGGCTCCGAGCCAGTCGACGATCTGTTGGACGCGGCTGACCCGCTCCTCGCGCGCGTCGGAGCGCAAGGTGGCGTAGGTCGCGAACAGGATTCCCTGGTCGAGCCGGATGGGCGTGCCCTGGCGGAAACGCGACAGCGGCTGGACGAGCATGCGCTCCTGGCCGAGCGCGGACCAGTCGCGCTGCGCGTCCTCGATCAGCGTGTCGGACTTCGACACCCAGAGCGCGCGCTTGCGACCCTTCAGCCAGTTGTCGAGCACGACGCTCGCGACCTGCCGGCCCTTACCCGCACCGGTGCCGTCACCGAGGAAGAAGCCGCGGCGGAAACGGACGGCGGCCTCGGCGTCGTCCGGGGCCGCGGTCACGAGATCGAAGGTCGCGTCGACGGTCCAGGCGCCCGCGAGCTGGGCGGCGTGCGCCTCGCCCGCGAGGATCACGGTTTCGAGCTGCGCGTCCGAGAGCAGCCCGGCCGCGACGAGCCCGCTCGGCAGGTGCGGCCGATAGGTGGGCAGCGGCGGACGGACGCTTGCCATCGCCACAGATTGGACGAGCGGTGTCGGATGCGGACGGGCGCCCGCGATCCGGATCGTCTGCAGCTCGAAGCGCTCGTACAGGCCCTCGCCGAGACGACCCTCTTTGGCCGTCGCCTGCTCGGCGGGTTCGTAGCCGAGTTCGATCGCGTCCGCGTCGCTCGGCGTGATCGCCGGACCTTTGCCACCGACCGCGCGGCTGTTCGTCCGACGCTTGGCTATGTCGAGGAGGTTGCGGCGGATCGCAATCTGAACCGGTGCGCGCGGCGGGAGCTCGGCTTCGACCCATGATTGGAGAGTGGCGACATCCGATGCAATGCCGCGTGACGGCGGAAGGAGGGCGGGGTCGTCGGCTGGCACCCGGTCGATCACCGTCAGGCGCGTGTCTGTGGTGGTGCCGTGACGGGCGTAGACGCTGCCGTCGACCGCGGCCGAGAACAGGACGCGGCCGCGCTCCTGCAGTCGCGTGAAGGCGGGAGCCCAGGTCGGGTTGTCGGGCGAGAAGCTCGCCCCGGTAATCGCGACCATGCGCCCGCCCTCGGCCAGCCTCGTCAGAGCCGAGGCGAGGTGGCGGTAGGCGGCGTCGGCGACCCGACCGTCGACATGGGCTGCCGCCGAGAAAGGCGGGTTGATCAGCACAATGCTTGGCCGGAGCGCGGCGTCCAAATGGTCGTGGATCTGGGCGGCGTCGAAGCGGGTGACCGATGCGTCCCTGAACAGTCGGGCGAGCAGGTCCGCGCGGGTGTCGCCGAACTCGTTGAGGATGAGCGAGGAGCCCGCGAGTTCAGCGAAGATGGCGAGCAGCCCCGTGCCGGCCGAGGGCTCAAGCACGACGTCAGACGGGGTCAGCGCCGCCGCGGTCGCGGCGACATGGCCGAGCGTGATCGGCGTGGAGAACTGCTGGAGGGCTTGGCTCTCCTCGGACCGCCGGGTGTGTGTCGGCAGGAGCGCGGCGATTTTGCCCAGCATGGCGAGCCGGGAGGCAAGCGACCTGGCCTGCATGGCCGGCCCGAACCGGCGCAGGAACAGGACGAGCGCGGCCTCGCCGGCCTCATAGGCGTCCTTCCACGTCCAGAGCCCTTCAGCGTCTGAGCCGCCGAACGCGGACTGCATGGCCGAGCGGAGGATGCGCGCATCGACCGGTCGACCGACCATCAGCTCGGGGAGGATCGCCTCGGCGGCGGTGACGAGCGCCGTACCACGGCTGGGCGTGCCGGCGGACCGGGCGAGCGGAGGCGACAATCCGAGATCGGCTGCGGCAGGTATTGGGAGGGGCATGTCATGACCTTCGGGGAGCAGGGGAGGGTGCACCGGATCGGGAGGCTCTCCGCTCCTTGTCCGGCTCACCTTCCCGAGGCCCGCCTCTCCTCTTGCGTCTGCTGGTGCGCGCGGGAGGGATGACTTCGCGAGGCCTTATGAGCGCTCAATGATCAAATTCCCGGCGGTGAAACGCGTAGCGATCGACGGCACGACGCTAAGCACCCGTGAGCGCGTGGGCGCGAAAGCGATCGCGGCCGATCTGCCGATCGGTGGCATGCGGGCTCGATCTGGTCGGCCTGAAGAGAATGTCGAAGCGTGGGCCGATCGCGCCGTTAGTTTGGCGGCGATGGTCAGCCCGGATGTTTCAGGAGCGCGACGTCAGTCCCGGTCCAGTCGCGCGGCTTCAAGCGCCACATTGGTCTCCTCAGCCGTCACCCGAAAACCGGACCTCGTGCGCACCAGGAGCCGACCCCGTCGGACGAGCCGTTCCTGCGGACCCGCTCCGCCGAGAGTATTGGCAGTGCCGGTCGGCCCGCCGCCGCCGCTAGCTGCAGCTTGCGACGTCACGCATGCTGCTTTCAGGCGCGCTTGGCCGCGTATCAGGTCGGCGACGATGCTGGCCATCGCTTTCTCGTCGGAAGAAAGGTTGTTGCTGATTGGGACGCGGCTGTCATGCGCAGCCTCGTACAAATCATCGAGCGTATCGATCTGTGCGAGCTCCATCGCTCGGCGGTAGCCGATCTCGCCGGCTTGCCATACCACAAGAATGTCGTGGAGCGTGAGAAGCCGCATCGTCATCGCCTAATCCGAACACAACGCGAAGTGCCTACATTTCGCAGCACCGAACGCCGATTTTCATCTACCGCGTCAGGGCCACGAGCGCGAGCGGCAGGATCTCAAGCCTTGGCGTCGTCAGTCCGCCGCCTCGATCCGGTATCGGTAAACCTCCAGTCGCCCGATGCGGCAGAGTGGTCCACCTCCGGACGGGCGGAACCGCACCGCGCGCGGACGGCTCGGCTCGATCACGACATCGAGGCGACTGTAGGACGAGCCGTCGGCGAAGCGGACCGGTTCATCGAAAACTAGCGTCCATCCGTTGCGCAGCCGCGGACGCGCGGTGCGCTTCGCGATCGCGGCGCGGCAACGCTCGCGCCAGGGCCTGGCGCCTTCGTCCTCGGTGGGCGTGAGCAGGTCCAGGATCGCGGCAGGGCACTCGGCCTCGCACGGGCCCATATGCTCGCTCATGTCCTTGTAGCCGAAGACATAGCCCTCGGCGTCGCGGGGATTGTAGCGGACCAGGCAGACGATCGCGAACACCTCGCGGGGCCGGTCGGGGCGGATATGCTCAACGGCGGCGTAGTAGGTCCGCATGCGCACCACCGCCGAGCGGAGCACGGTGGAGCGGACCTGGTCGGTCTCATAGGTGAACTGGTTGTCGAGATAGGCGCGGGGCGTTTCGAACGCGCCAAGCGATTGCATGAAGAGCCAGCCCATGACGGGTCTCCTGAAACGACGAAGCCCGGCGCAGGGCCGGGCTCGTCAGGGTTGCTGGGTTGAGGAAGGTCAGGCGGAGTGGAAGCCGCCGCTCTCGGCGGGCGGCAGGTAGGCCTCGAAGGGGTTGTCGGGCGCGAGGTGCCCGAAGGGGGTGAAGACGAAGTCGCCGCTGTCGCGGCTCACGGCGCAGACGACGTAGCGCGGCTCGCGCGTGGACGCGTCGAGGCACTCCATCAGCGCGAGGTCGCCGGCGCTAGCGGCGCGGAGAAGAGTTTCGAAGTTGGTGCGGGCGTAGTCGGGGATAGCCATGATCCGGGTCTCTTAAAATAACGAAGCCCGGCGTGGGGCCGGGCCGTTTGGGCTGATGGAGCTGTGCGAGAGCACTGGTCAGACGGGTCGTGTGGGTCGGAACCGGTCGCGGTCTCGATCGCGCTGGCGAGCCAGTCGCCGCAATCGAGCAACACCAAGCTTTTGCGGCGCCGCAGGAGTGAAAGGAGCGGGGCGGCCGTCGGCCACCCCGCTTGAGGGTAGCTACTCGGCCGCGACCGCGAGCGGCTCGTCTTCCAGGTCCGGCTCGGGCTCGCCCGTCTCGTCTCCATCGTCGGCGAGGAAGTCGGGCAACGCCTCGACCGCGCCCGCGTCGCCGACGGGCTCGGGGTCGATCGCCTCAACCCGGAGGGGCTCGGGCAGCCAGCCCGTGTCGGTGAGGAGGCGCTCGGCCTCCTTGGCCATGTCGCCCTTCTTGAGATGGTCGATCAGCTGGGCGGCCAGCTCGCCCTTGGCCTCGCGCACCGCTTCCAGGATGCGCGCCTTGGGCACCCGGCCGAGATAGCCGTCGACCGTCGGACGCCAGCCGGCCACCGCCATGTCGAGGCGTACCGCCCGGGCGAGCACGTCCCCATGCGCCAGGGCGCGGGGTCGGCGGTTGAACGGCTCCTGCGTGACGTTCACGGTCAGCGACGCGCAATGAGCGAAGAGCGTGTGCCGCTCGTCGGTGTCGAGCGCGACCAGCGCGTCCCACAGTTCGCCCGGCTGCCTGGGCAGCCGCTCCGCCCAGTATCCCGTCCGCGCGTCAATCGCCTTGGACGAGGGGCTCTCGCCGAGGCCGGACGCCTGCGTCGTGAGGCTGGAGGAACGCGCGCTGATCTCCAGGCAGCTGTCCTGGGCGTAGTGGTAGAACACCGGCAGCGCGAGCGCGTGGAGCACGGTCAGGTGCGCGGTGTCCGGCTCCCAGGCGAGCGCGTCCCGTAGCGCCACGGTGCGGTGTGAGGTGAGCTCGGTCACTAGTCGTTCGGACAGGGGCTTCAGGCCCTCGTCCTCGTCCGGCTCGGCCGCCGGGTCGAACGCTACGCCGCCGATCGTCACGACGTTGCTCGGCTGCTCGGGGCCGCCCACCGCGACGGGCTCGATCCCGGTCGCGCCATCGACCGTGTCCGGCTCCGTCTTGGGTTCGTCTCCGGGCCGGACATAGCCGCGCTGGATGTTCAGCGAGCCGTCGTTCCGGAGCGTGACGAACACGCCGCCGCGCGCGACCTCCTCCGGATCGTAGATCAGCGCCGGATGGGTGAACGCCTCGATCGCGGCCTCGAGCTCCGCCACACGGGCGACCACCTCGTCGGGGGTATTCTCGTGGCCCTCATATTCAGCGAGCAGGCGCTCCAGCTCGTCGACGCGGGCGTCGTGGGCCGCTTTGTCGGCGTCGGTGACCTCGGGCTGTCGGCCGTGAATGCGCCGCATGCCGGAGGTATGCCCGTACGGGTAGTCGAGCGCGGCATCTACCCAGCTCCACCCCTCGTCCGCGACCGAACGCGCCGCCTCGGCCAGCTTCTCGGTCGCGAGGCGGTCGAGGAGCGCGACATCGGTCACCCAACCGCCGCGGTCCTGCTCGAACAGGTCGCGGGTGACGCTGCCGCCCGCCGCTTCATAGGCGTCCATGCCGATGAACACCGCGCGTCGATCGCTCGCGTGGACGGCCGCCTCGGTGAGCGCCCGGCGGATGTAGTAGGGCTGATGCAGGCCGGATCGTTGAAGCGTCTCCCAGACCTGCCGCTGGCGGTCGTGGTCGATCGCGACGGTGAACGCCATGAGCTGCTCCAGCGTCATCGCGTCGGCGGCGTAGGCGTCAAGCAGATCGGGCGCGACCGAGGCCAGCCGGAGCCGCTGCTTGACCAGCGTAGGGGTGACGAAGAAGCGGGTTGCGACCTCGTCGGCCGTGGCCCCGCCGTCGACCTGGCGCTGAAAGGCGCGGAACTGGTCGAGCGGGTGGAGCGGCTCGCGCCGGACGTTCTCCGCGAGGCTGTCCTCTTCCGCGCTGATCGGCGAGTTCGCGTCCCGCACGTTGCACGGCACGGGGGCGTTCTTGGCCAAGCGCTTGGTCTTCACAAGGTGCTCGAGCGCCCGGAACCGGCGCCCACCGGCCGGGACCTCGTAGCTTCCCGTCTCCTGGCCCTCGCCGTCGAGCACCGGCCGGACGTTGAGGTTGTGGAGCAACCCGCGCCGGGCGATGTCGTCCGCGAGCTCCTCGATCGACACGCCCGCGTTCACGCGCCGGACGTTCGACTGGGAGAGCGCGAGCTTGTTGAACGGCACGTCGCGGGTGGTCTGCAGCGACGCGATCTTCTGGATGGCGGTTGCCATGTCATCATACTCCGTGACGGGCGGTCGCGAGCCATTCTCCCGACCATCACCCGTCACGAAGCATCCCGCTTCACTCCCCTCTATGACCGGCGTCGCCGCCGTCCGATGGTTCGAGATTGCGCACCTCCGCCCCGACCGCACGGTACGCGTCCGCCACGACGACGAGCGGTGCGAAAGACAGCGCGGTCCAGGGTTGGGCATCGGGCACGCGGTTCACCGCCACCATCGGTCCGCCAAGGACGAGGCCGCAGACGTGCTCGATTGCGAGGTCGCGGCTATCGATGACGGGCAGCCCCGCCGCGATCGCCTCCGTCTTGATCTGGTCGGGTAGGCAGCCCGACAGCCAGCCGTCGCCGAAGTGAAGCGTCGCGCCACCGCGACCTATATCGAGGTGCCCGCCCGGCGTGGCCAACGCCTGCGCGATGTAGCCGGCGTAGCGGCCGGCGCGGGCCGTTTCCAGCGCTGGCGATGACGGTGCGGGATCACGCGCCATCACGCCGCCTCCCGCTCGACCTCGAGCGGCGCGGTCCGGGGCTGATCGGTCCTGTCGCGGAAGGCCAGGATGTACTCGGCCGCTTTCGAGGCAGCCGACGCCGCGCGCACGATCGCGCGGTTGTCCTCGCGCAGCACATCCAGCCACGAGCCGATGTAATCGGCGTGCCGCACCGTCGGCGTGATGCCCAGCGTGGCGCAGCAGAACGCGGCGCACATCTCGGCGACGAGCTCCTCGCGGGCATAGCCCTTCGAGCCGAAGCCATGGCTCATGTCGCGGCCGAGACGCGAGCGGTGGCCGGTCCAGTGGCCGAGCTCATGAAGCGCCGTGCGATGCCAGTTGATCGGCTCGAAATACGCCTCGGGCCGGGGCACCTGAATGTAGTCCAGACCCGGCGAGTAGAAGGCGCGATCGCCGCCGAGCCGCAGGTCCGCACCGCTGGCGCCGATCAGTGCCTCGACCTCCGGGGCGATCAGGCCTTCGGGAATGGGCGGCGGCACGGCGCAGAGGTCATCAGGTAGCCCGTCGCACTGGTTGACGGAAAAGACCGTGAACCGCTTCAGGAAAGGGATCGCGTGAGCCTGCTCGCCGGTGTCATGCGCGCGCCGCTTCTCGCCTTCGGGAACGAAGCGGTCCGCGTAGACGACGGTGGTTCCGCGCTCACCCTTGCGGACGCAGCCGCCGAGCGCGAGCGCCTGCTTGAAGGTGAGCCAACTCTGCGCCGAATAGCCGCGGGCGACGACGGCGCCCCAGAGGATCAGGACGTTGATCCCCGAGTAAGGACGGCCGGTCGCGGCGTTCCTGGGCATGGAGAGCGGGGCGGGGACACCGGACGCCCCCCAAGGCTGGACCCAGGGGAAGCAGCCTCTTTCCAGGTCGCTGACGATCTTGGTTGTGATCTCGTCATATAAGTTGGCGCGATCAGGCCTGGGTGCGGCGTTGCCGCGGGTGAGCGTGCGATACATCGGCGTGGTCTCCGCGACGGCCGATCAGAAGGCGCTCTCCCGATCTCCAGACCGTCACGGCGCACGCCGCCGTCTCTCCTCTAACTCGATCGCGCGTGGGACTGCTCTGGCCGCCCGGTGACCAACCGCATTCGTGTTGTCGAATGTTTGAAGCGGACCGTCGTGCTGCTCGCTTTCCTGGTCGCGAGGACCAATGTTCCCGTTATCCAGAGTGGCCTGATTGCTTTTCGGATCCGGACATTAGTTGAAGCGGTGCCTTTTGGTGCGGAATGCGGATCTGGCGTGGCTGGCGAGGCGAGTAGATCTGATCCTCGGGCTAGCGCGACTACGAGATCACGGCGCATGCTCTTTCTACTCCGTGCCGTTATCAACAGGCTACTCGCTGGTAATCTGCGGGCCGATGTTAGGGCTGCCGTGCTGACCGCAACGGACGCCGTCGACGCGAGTTGGATGCAGCAGGAAAGACTGTATTCGCTCGGAAAACTAAAGCGGCGCGTGAGCCGCATCCCAATCGTTCAAACGGCCTGTAGGCGCGGTCGATCTGGTACTCGGCGCCGCAAAACCTGCCAGGCCGCGCGACACCTCCGTCGGCCAACTCCGAATGCTCAATTCCGCCCCTTTTTCGGCTCGTGTACCTCGCGCCGGTAGCCTAGAGCGCATGCCTCTCTCCCGCTCCCGTGTAGTCTGAAGCCGAAAATCCATGCAGATCATCGTTCGTGACAACAACGTCGACCAGGCGCTCCGCGCGCTGAAGAAGAAGCTTCAGCGCGAAGGTGTTTACCGCGAAATGAAGCTTCGTCGGCATTACGAAAAGCCGTCCGAGAAGCGCGCACGTGAGCATGCGGCCGCCGTCAGTCGCGCCCGTAAGGCCGATCGCAAGCGAGCTGAGCGGGACAGATGATGCTTGGAGCGTTACTGATCGGATCATGGTCACTGGATACCCACTTCCAGTGTCTTAACAGCAGCCGTTCGTCCATCGACGCCGCTCTAGTCGAGTTTGGTGCCCAGAAAGGCTTTTCGGGTTCGCCTTGAGCACCGCTAACGCCAGCCCTCCCTCTGGTGATAACCTGTAAAAGCATGCTGGGCTAAGTAAGGCGCCATGAACATGCAGGTTGCCATCCCAAACTCAGCCGACGACCCTCGCTGGGCGCACGTTACCTCTGAGGTGAATTCGTGGCGGGGAGCATGCCTGCAGTGCTTCGCCCGGGCGGAAGCGGCCGTGACCGAGGCACTGCTGTTCCTCAGCGGGGTCGGCCAGCGCGGACTTGCGGTGCGGCTACGTCACCTCACCGGTCAGCGCCTCGAGGATCTCGCCTCGGTCGTTGGATCCGGAGGTGAGTTCGCCGACGAGGGCGGCGCGGCGCATAAAGCATTAGTGAGCTATCGAACGTACGAGTCCCTCCGCGCTCATTTGGCTCACGACGTTGCTCGCGTTGCGCTCGAGCGTAACGGCAAGTGGGTGGTTGTTTTCCGGCAGCTCGCGATCCGCAGCCGTACTGCCTCCCGCAGCACCATAGCGTTCGAGCAGGCCGAAGCCGGTGAGATGTTGGCGGATCTCAAGCGGCTGACGCAGCAACTGGATACCGCTCTGACCAACCTCCGCCGAGCGGTCGAAACGGTCCTCTGATCCAATCTTGGTCGTTAACGGACGAGTAGCTGCTCGGTCGAAGGGGACGAACATTCATGGACTATGTGACAAATCCGATAGGTCGGCGGAGACGTTGTTAGGCCCTCGGAAACTCCAGCGTGCAAAGGCTGATTGCATGGGTGACGAGTATCCCAGGTTTAGGCAGGCCCAGCGTCACGGTGGTCAGTACCGGCCGCGTCGTGGGGCTCGACACGCGCGACGGAATGGGAATTTCGCCGTTCACGTCATTACCGGATGCATCTTTGTAGGAATCGCGAGTTGGACGGTTACGCCGCAGCTGATCAACGTCTGGCGGACATCCTCGATCTTGGCCACCGAGGTCGAGGCTGTTGAACGCTCCGTCTACTACCAGGGCTGTGATGAGGTCCGCTCCGCCGGGGTAGCGCCGATCTACCGCGGATCACCCGGCTACCATAAAGGCCTAGATCGCGACGGTGACGGCGTTGCGTGTGAGCCCTATCGCGGCTTGTGAAGGCAAGGCCTGCAACGCCTGCTCCGAACTGAGCTCGACGACCCCAAGAGCGGCCGCTCAACGCCGCTTCGCCAATCCCCTGACTTAGCCGTTCGGTCACGCACCTAGATGGCCGGCCATGATCGCCAGAAGTTTTGTTCAGCTGGGAAGGAGCGACGCCGGCAAATGCCACAACCGCTCGGTTTTGACCTTAGGCCGGATCGTGGGAACAACTTGTTAGCCACGGCTTCAGCAGTGAAGGTGTATCTCTTGTGACAGTCGTGATGAAAGGATTAGAGGTTAAAGCGGTACCCATAACCGATCCCGAGCGTGGCCTGGGTTCGGCGTCCGCGCTCGCGGATCAGCGGCGACCGGCCGGGTACATCGCCGAGATAGTCGATCCCACCAAACACCGTAATGGCACTGAACCGGTTAAGCGGCCTGACCGCGCTGCCGCCAATACCAGCCGACACCAAACCGCCGCCTGGTCTGTAACTAGCAAGGCCAGTTTGCTGCGACTGAACAGGATCCATTCCGAAATAAGTGCGCGTGAAGTCAGCGGAGGCGAACGTCGCTCGCGGACCCAAAGACCAGGCCGCTCGTCCCGATCGCCCGGCCCTCACCACTGATACGTCCGCGATGGTCCCTCCATGCCCGCCGAATCCTCGGCGCACTTCACCCCTTGCCCGCCAAGCCCCGCCCGAGCCGAACCTCTTTTCCGCAAAGGCCCCCGCTTCGCCCGCGACGCCCACATCGCCAAAGCCGCGCAGTGCATCGCTGCCGCCGATGATTTGGAATGGCGATCCACTCCCGTCCTCATCACGGCCGAAACGTATCTTGACCAGCGGCCCGGCCCGCCACCCATCTTGGCGGATTAGGTTCAGGCCAACGCCTTCAGGGACCGAAGCAAAGAACACGTCGCCGTATGCGATCCGCAGATCAGGGAACAACGACAAAGCGATGTCACTAGACCCCTGCCACGCCGGGCTAATCACAGGTGCAATGCCGACCGTGATACTCCAGCCCTCAGTCGCGCCTGTTGGCCGACTAGAAGAGGCAACCGATGACTGCTGCGCAGGCTGAGCCTCCGCGGTGGGGGCCGTCTGAGCCATCGCCGTGGTTGTCAGGCAAAGCAGCCCAGCGCCAATCGCCAATCGCATTAAGTTCTCCGTTTCGTATTGTCTGTATGTGTCAGACCATTGGTAGCGAAGGGTTCCAGTCACAAGGCGTTGAAACCAGATCCTGACTGACGCATTCGTGGAAGATGAACAGCATGGCCCAGCCCTCGTGGCAAACGGGAACGTCGCTTGCCGTCGTCGCGGTTATTGTCTTCGCCATCCTCCAGGTCATCGCGACCTCTCTACCGGCGTTTGGCATCGGCGAACCAATCGGCAGCCAATCGCAAGCGGTGCGCACGCTAATCACGCCAGCGGGTTGGGCGTTCACGATTTGGGGGCCTCTCTTCATCGGGGCGTTGGCCTTTGCGCTCTATCAAGCAATGCCGGCTCAAGCGAACAGCCGGCTCATACAGCAGCTTCGCTGGCCTGCGGCGGGCGCCTTTGCCGGCAATTCCATCTGGGCGGTATACGTCCAATTCGCAGGCCTTTCCGCCGTTTCGGTTCTCGTGATCGGATGGACGCTCGCGTGCCTGCTTACCGCCTATCGACGCCTGACCGCCTGGGAGCGGTCATACACCACCGGCGAGGGCTGGTGTGCGGTCCTGCCGCTGAGCGCGTTAGCTGCATGGCTGACCATGGCGACTACTGTAAACATTGCGGCCTCGCTTCGCTTCCACGGCGTTGAGGCAGGCGACGCGGCATCTTTGATCTCCGCTGTCATCGTGCTCGTCGCGGGCTTAATTGCAGGAGGCGCGCTGTTCCGCAGCCGGGGCAATCCGGCCTATGCGGCGGTGCTGCTCTGGGCGCTATCGGCTATTTATGCGGCCGGCGGCAGCAGAGCTGGCTCGGTTGCCGCTGCTGCAGCAATCGCCGCCCTCTTGGTCGTGTCAGGCGCGTTTCTTGGATGGCGGAACTCCGGCCGGGGTCGCTGACAACTCTCCGAGGGGCGGAAATCAAGAAGGGCTTTTCTGAAAACACCTCTTTGGTACTAGCTTGGAGGGCGGTCGAAAGCGCCGGGTGATCCCTCGAAGGCCGGGAGCACTCGGTGAGGTTCCAGAATGGAATTAGGCGTACTCGCCGGCCAATCAGTCCGGAAGCAGATACGCAGATCAATTGACGCGCTGCCACTGCCCACGAAGCAGACCGCGATAAAATGTACGTTGACATCAGCCAGCGTAGATACAATGTAAGTCTCATGTACGCGCCAGCTACATATCAGCGGTTTCGCGACCACGCAGGCCAACTCGCCGCACGCGGTTAGCCCGAACTCGCGGCCGACTGCCGTACGAGTTCGGGCTTTATTCGATCTGACCCCAGGCAGCTTTTTGTGTGCCTTGATCTCGAATAACGGAAACTGATGACATGCTGGAACGTAGCTCAAACTCCGAGCGCCGCGATCGCGTGCGTGCTGAGAATGACGATGAACCATCTCGCCCCTTTCTCAGGATGAAGCCTCAATCCTTCTTCTCGAACAAATTCGAGTTGGAGATAGTGGAGGAACCTTCCGAGGCGGAGCCGAAACTCGAACGCAGATCCAGCTTCGGCCTTCGTGACCGACTATTGGACTTAGACATCGTCCTACTGATCTTACTAATAGGCGTTCCACTGCTCGCCTACTGCATCATGACATCGGCCAGCTGACCTGGAGGGTGCCGCGCAATCGACGGTAATGCGCTCATTGAATGAAGGATTGATTGGGTCGTCCAGGCCCATGATATCGCGCATGTCAGTAGCGTCATCGCGAGCGAACGGCATCGACCATAGGTAGCGGCGCAGCTAAAATGCTGTGACGTGAGGCTTAGTTCGATAACGCGCGGGCATACAGCCCTCGCACCGGATCGAGCTATACCGCTGAACAGGAACTTGGATACGCTAGGGAGGTGATGGTGCTCTATGTTCTCACAGCCGGATTGAAAGCAGGCCTTCTTGCTGCGGGTATGTCCGTGGCTCCAGTCGATCACTCGGTCCAAGTGAGGCACCATAGCGGGCCTGTAAGCGCCGTGTACCGCAGCAAAATCGCCGTCAGGCACACTCAGGTCGGTGCTGTAGCGCCGGGCGGGAAGCCCGCGACCCTGCGCTGCCGGTGGTCGGTGAATATGATCGTCGATCGACAGGCAAGAGCAGCCTCTGGAACGGTCGTGGCGCGTAACATGGTCCGCGAAGGCGTACTCTCCGGCAGCAGGCCAGGTTGGTGCGACACGCAGCGCAAAGCGATCGCTCGGGACGTTGCCACGCAACTCAAGAACCTGGATCGGCATGTGGCGATTGTCGCGCAGGAGGATCATGACGTGTTGCGCGCAGAGCTCGATCGGCTTCACGGCTTGACCCGCGCAGGATGAGCGCGGCCGTTCGGACCGTCCTTGTGACATCGATGGTCGCAGCAGGTGTGGTCTCACCTGCTTCCGCCCAAAGTTCCTTTCCTGCCGGCGTTGAGGTCGCGACAGAGGAGGCGAGGCGGGGAATCAGCTGGAGCCAAGGTCGGGCCGCAATTTCGGCGGATGTGGCGGCCGTGCTTGGGCCTTTGGATGCCTCCGCACGCGTCGTGACGACCCGCGGGTCCGAACGCCACGGCAACGCCGACGCTGTTGCGGATCTGATGCTCGGCGTAAGCTGGCAACTGGGCGCCGTACAACTCCGTCCGGCAATCACGGCGCATCTGTTTAGCGGTGCGCGCGGTGATATGGATTATCTGGAGCTGAGCACATCGGGTAGCTTTGACTACGGCCCGATGCAAATCACCGGCGGAGCGGCATTTGCCCCATCACAGGATGCTATTGGCGGGAACAATCTGTTCCTCCACGCCGGCGCCAACGCTGGTATTCCGGGTACGCCGCTTACCGTTGCCGTCGAACTTGGCCATTCGTTGGGCAACAGCAAAGACCCGGTTCGCGCCCAACGCTTGCGACCAGGCGGTGATTACACGAACTGGCGGCTCGGCGTGGAGCGACGGCGCGGTCCTCTTACGCTGGCCGTCGAGTACATCGGCAGCGATCTGAAGCGCGCCAGCTTAAACGGGTTTTTTGACGACGCGCGTAACGCGAGTGACCGGATTATCGTCCGAGCCCGCTTCGACTTCTAGCTGCCGAACTCGCCAGAGCCGGCCTGCAGTGGGTCGAAAAGTTATAGATCACTTCTTCTTCGGCGGCGGCAGCTACAACAGTCTCACTTACTGCGAGACGAGCCGCGCGATCACGATGTTATGGCACCTTATGGGGGCCTGCCCGTCTATTCGACGCACCCCATCTTCTACTCGATCACCTGCGTCGGTGCGGCACGCCGCCGTATCGGCGGTCCACTGGGACGTCGCGAGCCGCATCGCAGTCGCCTAGTTCGTTACGCTACTGGCCGCGGCTGCTTGTCGCGAGCCTCGGCGCAACGGCTGGGTCGAAGGCTGCCAAGGACGTTCAGTCTTCCACGAACGGCTAGGCCGGCATCATATGCGGATCGCATGACGCTGGTTCGTTGCGCGACCCTGGGGCACTTTGATTATGGCATCTCAAGAATACGGCGATCGGCTAGACGGTGTGTCGGTCGGCCTTCGCAACCTTCGCTTCACTATCGCCACTGCGCTGATCCTGCTCGCAGCGGCGCCCGTGCGCGCTCAACAGGAAGATGAGCAGCTATGGCTACAGGTCAACACCAACGTGCCCATTGCCGAGCGTGTGCGACTGACGCTGGAGCAGATCGCGCGCTTCGGCGACCGTCCGGATGTTTTGTACCAGACAGAGTTCGGCGGAATCCTGGGTTGGCGGGTGGCCGACCGCGTGGAGCTCGGGTTCGGCTATCGCAAGGTCGGTGCCCACAATAACAACGCGGCAGAGAACGAGGACCGCCTCCGTCAGCATGTCGTCGCGACATTTGGACCCGTCGTCACCCGCCTGCGCGTGGACGAGCGCTTTCACCCGGAGGGCGACGAGATCGGTTTCCGTATTCGTCCGCTCGTTCGGTATAATCACCGGCTGGATGCAAGGGGCCTTGCGCTGTTCGTCAGCCATGAGGGCTTCTACCTGCCCAACGGCACGCGCTGGGGGCAGCGGCGCGGCTATGAGCGCATGCGGAAAATCGTCGGCATCGCGGTACCGCTCGGCCGTCAGGTGAACGCGGACGTCGGCTATCTCAACCAGTATCGGCCGTCGCGCGGGGGCTCGCGTGCGCAGATGGATCACGCGCTCAACGTGCAGCTGACGATCAACGTGGGCACCAGCGCTGCGCCGCGCGTGGATGACTGAGCCGGCCGGCGTCCGCGGAGCAGGGCACGACCGCCTAGACCAAGAGGCCCAGAGTCGGACGCTCAACGTAAATCTGCGACAATCCACAACTGGACCTTCGTTCAGCGCCTGCAATTCCGGCTGGACTCAAGCGCCGGCCTTCGGTCTGCTTCCCGGAACGACGGGCCACGCGCGACCGTTCGCCTCTGTCTAAGTTGCGCCTCTTGCTAGACCGGCACGTCCAACTGCGGGTCGCGATTTTTGCGCGGGACACGGTGAACAGGCGCCAGCGTTAGGTCATCGATGCAGGATAACAGCTTGAATTTGGGCGAGGACGGTCGGCTGGCGATGACAGGCGGCCGTGAGAAATCTCCCGACTGGTCGCGCACCCCCCTCGGCCCCGAGCCGTCTTGGCCGCAGCCGGTGCGCACGCTCGTCGAGCTGATGCGCGCGTCCACCCAGCCCATGTTTATCGTCTGGGGGCCGGAGCGCATCCTACTCTACAATGACCCATACGGCGTCGTCCTCGCCGATAAGCACCCGGGCGCGCTCGGTCGCGACTTCCTGGATGTATGGCACGAGATCCGCGCCGACCTCGAGCCGATCGTGGCGGAAGCCTATGCGGGTCGCTCCGTCCACATGGACGACATCACCCTTGTCATGCACCGTCGCGGGTACCCGGAGGAAACGCACTTCGCCTTCTCCTACACGCCCGTGCGCGACGAAGCGGGCGAGGTGGGCGGCTTCTTCTGCGCCTGCGTCGAGACAACCACCCGGATCGCAAGCGAGCGGTCGCGGGCCGACGAGCTCGCGCATCAGGCCCGCTTGTTCGAGAACGCGCCGGGCTTCATCGCCGTCGTCAAAGAGCCGGACCACCGCTTCGAACTCGCCAATCGCGCCTATCGCCGCCTGATCGGCGGGCGCGAGTGCGTCGGCCGCACGGTGCGCGAGGTCCTGCCCGAACTGATCGACCAGCCCTTTTTCGACCTCCTCGACAAGGTGTATGCGACCGGCGAGCGCCACGTCTCCAGCGACACCCGCATTCTTCTCGGCTCCGGGCCGCTGGAGCAGCGCGACGAACGCTTCCTCGACTTCATCTACGAGCCGATCCGCGACGAAGCGGGTCGCGTCGGTGGCGTCTTCGTGGAAGGCCATGACGTGACGGAAGCGCATCGCGACCGCGACGCGCTGCGCGAGCGCGAAGAGCAGCTGCGCCTGATCGTGGACGGTGCGCGCGACTACGCGATCCTCACCATGGATCCAGAACGGCATATCACGAGCTGGTCCGCCGGTGCCGAGGCCGCGTTCCGCCTGACCGAGGCCGAGGCGGTCGGTAGGCTGGTCGATGAACTGTTCACGCCGGAGGATGTCGCGGCTGGCCGGCCTGAGTTGGAAGCGGGCACGGCGGCCGAGCAGGGCTGCGCGACCGACCGGCGCTGGCACGTCAGGAGGGATGGCAGTCGCGTTTTCATCGACGGCTCGACGCATGTGTTGCCGCCGGACGAGCGTGGGAGGCCGCGCGGGTTCTTGAAGATCGGCCGTGACGAAACGGACCGCCACCGCCGCGACGAGGAGCTCGCCCGCACCCGGGTCGAGCTAGTCGAAAGTGAGGGCCGGTTCCGCACGCTGGCTGAAGCCGCGCCGGCGCTCATCTTCTCCGGCCATCGCGAGCGTGGGAATGATTGGGTCAACCGTCGCTACCGCGATTACACCGGGCGCTCCGCAGACGAGCTCCTCGGCGGACGCTGGCGCGAAGTGGTTCACCCCGACGACCTTGCCGAGCATGTCGAGTGGGTCGCGAAGGCAGGAGCGGCCGGCGAGCCGTTCGAGGGGCGTATCCGTATCCGCCGACATGACGGTGTATATCGCTGGCATCTATGCCGGGGTGAACCGCTCCGCGATCCGGAGACGGGCGACATGGCCCAGGCGCTCGGCGTGTGCTTTGACATCGATGATCAGGTACGGGCGGAAGACGCGCTGAAGGTTGGTGAAGAGCAGCTGCGCGAGCTTAACGAGACACTAGAGCGACGCGTCCTGGAAGAAGTGTCCGAGCGCGCCCGCGCCGAAGACGCGCTCAGGCAGAGCCAGAAGATGGAGGCGATCGGCCAGCTAACCGGCGGCGTCGCCCACGACTTCAACAACCTCCTGACCATTATCCGCTCCTCCGCCGACCTGCTGCGCCGGCGCGAGCTGACGGAGGAGAAGCGCCGCCGCTATGTTGATGCGATCTCCGACACCGCCGACCGCGCGGCGAAGCTGACGGGTCAACTCCTCGCCTTCGCCAGGCGCCAGGCACTCAGGCCCGAGGTGTTCGACGCCGCGGCCCGCGTCGACGACATCGCCGACATGCTGCGCACGGTGCTCGGCGCGCGCGTGGAACTCGTCATTGAGGGCCGCTGCCGCCCCTGCCCGGTTGAAGCCGATACGGGGCAGTTCGAGACTGCGCTCGTCAACATGGCGGTGAACGCCCGCGACGCGATGGACGGCGAAGGCCGGCTCACGATCATGATCGAGGAGTCGAATGAGCTTCCCGCCGTGCGGGGCCATGCCGGCTCACCGGGGTCTTTCGTGGCGGTGTCGGTCACCGACACTGGCACGGGCATCGCGCCCGACGTGCTGCAGCACATCTTCGAGCCGTTCTTCACGACCAAGGAGGTCGGGCGTGGCACGGGCCTGGGACTTAGCCAGGTGTTCGGCTTCGCCAAGCAGTCCGGCGGCGAAGTGGCCGTGGAGAGCGAGGCGGGTCAGGGCACGACATTCCGCCTGTTCCTGCCCAGGGTGGATGCGGTGTTCGCCGATGAGGCGGAGGAAGGCCCCGATGCGCTGCCCTACGGCCGCGGTCGTGTCTTGGTCGTTGAGGATAACGCCGCGGTTGGCGAGTTTGCCACCCAATTGCTCGAAGATGTGGGATATACGACCGTGCTCGCCGGCAACGCGGCTGAGGCACTCAGCGCGTTGGAAGCGCCCGGCAACGAGTTCGACCTAGTGTTCTCCGACGTGGTCATGCCGGGTATGGGCGGTGTTGAGCTCGGGCGCATAGTGCGCGAGCGCTGGCCCGGTCTGCCGGTCGTGCTGACGAGCGGCTACAGTCATGTGCTCGCGTCCGATGCGCGACATGGGTTTCCCGTGCTCCACAAACCGTATTCGGTCGAGGAACTCGCGCGCGTACTGCGGCAGGCGAGCTGGGGTAGACGTCGCGCCACTCACGTTGAGCGCTGATCTAGGGCGCCGAGCGCTTCCATCCTCGTGAGTGTCGCAGCGTATTTGAAAGTCAATTCTGACGGACCAATCAGACCCACAATCGAACGTTCAGGGTTGGTAAGCCCAAGCCCAGAACCGGACGTTTATACATTTCGCGCCTACACCCCGAACGAAGCGACGATTGGACAAGGTCCTTTCCCGCCCCGCGCGCACTCCGTCGCGAGACGCGTGAGGGCGGCCCTGGCTCGCTCAAGCTCGTCGATCTTCGCGTCGAGGGCCGCCAACCGAGCACTCGCCAGCTCCCGTGCCCGCTTGCGATCTTCACTGGCGTCGAGATCCAGCAGCTCCTTAATCTCCTCCAGGGTGAACCCTGCCGTCTGTGCCTGCCTGATAAACCGCAGGCGCCGGAGATCGTCCGAACCATACCGTCTTACTCCGCCGTCCCGCGCGGGCGTGCCGAGCAGGTCCTTGCGTTGATAAAATCGGATCGTCTCCACACCGACGTCCCCACCAGACGCGAGTTGCCCGATTGTCAGTGACTTAGGGCCTTGATTCTGTACCATGGTACGGAACCTATATCCGATCCGACGAGATTACAAGGAGACGTGAGATGTCGGACATGAGCAAACATCCAAACCTCGACAAGAGAGCGACCCTCTACCGCATGGTGATGCCGGGCCACACTTGCCCATATGGGCTGAAAGCGGTGCACTTGCTGAAGCGCGCCGGCTATGAGGTCGAAGATCGCCACCTTACGACCCGCGATGCAACGGACGCGTTCAAGGCGGAGCACGGCGTCGCGACCACGCCGCAGGTCTTCATCGTAGGCAGGCGCATCGGTGGCTACGACGACCTCCGGCGTTTCCTGGGCAAGCGAGTGGCTGATCCCAAGGCGACCAGCTACCGACCTGTCATCGCCTTGTTCGGCATGACCGCGCTAATGGCCGCGGCCGCAAGCTTCGCGGTAACGGGCAACGTGCTCACGCAGCGCACGGCGGAGTGGTTTATCGGCTTCTCGATGGCCGTGTTAGCTCTCCTTAAGCTCCAGAACATCGAGAGCTTCGCAACGATGTTCCTGAACTATGACCTGCTGGCAAAGCGCTGGGTGCCATATTCCTACCTGTATCCTTTCGCGGAGGGGCTGGCCGGCATTCTGATGATCGCGGGAGCGCTGACCTGGCTGTCCGTTCCGATAGCGCTGTTCATTGGCACCATCGGCGCAGTTTCGGTGTTGAAGGCCGTCTACATCGACAAGCGCGAGCTGAAGTGTGCGTGCGTCGGCGGGTCCAGCAACGTGCCTCTCGGCTTCGTCTCGCTGACCGAGAACCTCATGATGATCGCCATGGCTGTCTGGATGGCCGTCGCCGCGCTTGGGCTTGGCGGTAAAACCGCTCACTCGATGCCTCATGCGTCGGTCGCAGTCAGCGGCGTGGCGAGCTCGCCCTCAACCCTTGCCTACCAGGCTGCAAACCAGAGCATGATGCAGGGAATGAACCAGCCCTTCACCGGTGATGTTGACGTCGACTTCATGCGCGGGATGATCCCGCACCACGAAGGGGCGACGGCAATGGCCAAGGTCGCTCTCCGAGATGGTCGCGACCCCGAGGTTCGCGCTCTCGCCGCTGATGTCACCGGCGCACAGCAGCGTGAGATAGTTCAGATGCGCCACTAGCTCGGCCGGCACGCGGTGTCTGTGCCCGCGCAAGTGGCGTCACCGCAACACCATCGTTGATACCACCTAGGACGATCGGGGCGGCGAAGACCCATACCCAGCCGTTCAGAGTTCCTGACCAGTCTCCGAAGTATGGACGCTCATTCATCTGGCATCTCGAAACGATTGCGGAACCGCGAGGGTTCGGCTGACAGGCTCTGCATTGTGGAGAGTCGCAGCTGAGCCAGTCAACGCAGGAAGGTTTAAGTCGTGCACCTTTGGTCTTCGTGGTAACCGGATGACCATGGGTGGGGTTACAGCAGGTATGGACGTCTCTGCCCGGTCGAGCGGATCGGAGAACTCTGCGCAAGCAGCGAGAACAGACCAGCGCGAGTTCGACCGGCTCGTAGCGCTTGCTGATTACCAGATCCTCGATACCGCAGCCGAGACGGGCTTCGACGATGCCGTGCTCGTCGCGGCGCAGCTCTGCGACGTGCCGATCGCGCTCGTGTCGCTCGTTGACGAGCACCGGCAGTGGTTCAAGGCGGCGGTCGGGCTGGCGGTATCCGAAACGTCGCGCGACATCTCGTTTTGCGGCCACGCGATCCGCGAGCCCGAACTCTTTGTGGTCGAGGATGCGACGCTTGACCCGCGCTTTGCCGATAACCCGCTGGTTACAGGCGAGCCATTCATCCGCTTTTATGCGGGCGCACCGCTGGTTACTTTCGACGGACTAGCGATCGGCACGATCTGTGTCCTCGACCACCGCGCGCGGACGCTGACAGCCGGCCAGCGCGGGGCTCTGTCTGCGCTGGCTCGCCAAGTTATGGCGCAGCTGGAACTTCGCCGGATGCTTGTTCGACAGCAGGAAGGTGAGGAGCACCGTCGCCTGCTGACCGGCGAGCTCGAGCACCGGATCAAGAACACCTTGTCCGTCGTCCAGGCCATAGTGTCGCAGTCGCTTCGCACGGCGACGACCCCGGCCGATGCGCGAGACGCAATCGCGGCGCGTCTGGTAACGCTGGGCCGGGCGCACGACCTGCTCACCCAGGCAAGCTGGACGGCCGCTCCCATCGGCGCACTCGTGAAAGGCGCGGTGGGCAACTACGGCGAAGACAGCGCCCGTATTCGAACGTCAGGTCCGATGATCCGGCTGAACGCACGTGCGGCTTTGGCGATTTCCATGGCGCTCCACGAGCTTGCGACCAACGCCGCCAAATACGGGGCATTGTCGACCGAAGATGGCCATGTCGACATCGGTTGGCGGGTGGACGAAAGCCGCACGCCGAGTAGCCTGGAGTTCGTTTGGCAGGAGCATGGTGGGCCGCCCGTGACCGTTCCCGCTCGCAAGGGGTTTGGCACGCGGCTGATCGAGACCAGTCTCACTCGCGATCTGGGCCGCGGCCGGATCGAGTACCTGCCAGCCGGCGTGCGCTGGAGTGTCAACGCCAATCTGGCGAATGTGCAGGAGCCATCGACGATCGGGTCCGATGTGTAGCGGAACTCGCCGACCTTGATGCATGTTCGGACCTGATGAATGAGTTTGTCAGCGTACCGCCGGTGATCCTCGTCGTGGACGACGAGCCGATCATCCGCCTCGATGCGGTCGCGATCATTGAGGACGCAGGTTTTCTGGCGTTAGAAGCGGCAGACGCAGAGGAAGCTCTGGAAGTCATGGCTAGGCACCCCGAGGTGTCGGTCCTGTTCACCGACATCAACATGCCTGGTCCGTTCGATGGCCTGGAGCTTGCGCGCCGCGTACACGCGGGCTGGCCCGCGGTGCAGCTCGTGATCACGTCAGGCCGCGTTGCACCAAGCCCCGAGCAGATCCCCGACCACGGCCATTTTGTCGCTAAGCCGTACCAGACAACAGCAATCGTCGCTCTGCTCCGGTCAATTTGCGGGTAAAGCAGCGTGTTTAGGCCGCCATCGTGGTACGCCACCGACGATGTGCAGCCACCAGTGACGAGCATCGTCATTCGTCGCCGTTCCCGAGCATAAGTCGTGCTGGCGAGAGGAACCAGAAGCGGCCATTCAGCTTCACGTTGGCGCCGGTCCAAACCAGACGCTCGTTCAGCTGCAGTGTGAGCACAAACTGACGTTGAACGGCGCGGCAGCTGATAGGCTGGCCTATGATCGGATGCTCGTTGCGTTCCCCCAAGTGCGACTTCCGGCGGCAAGGGCCCGAACTGTGAAACGTCGCAGAGTCCTCTCGCGCACCGAGCTGGTTTACGTCAAGTTACCGAAGCAACTCAGGTTATAAGTAACCGCGAGTGGTCAGGGCGTCACGCGAAGGGGAGCGCGCAATGGCGGTTTCGGGAACGCAGGACGGCATGCTCGTCGTCATGTCGGTGGCGATCGCCATATTCGGGTCGTACACAGCGCTTGATCTCGCAGACCGGGTCCGCGCGTCGGAAGGCAGCGTGCAGCACATCTGGCGCGCCACCGCTGCGGTCGCCATGGGCGGAGGCATCTGGTCGATGCACTTCGTCGCCATGCTTGCGCACAGCATGCCCGGCATGGAAGCTAGCTACGACGTCGGTCTGACGCTTCTATCGCTGCTCGTCGCGATCTTGGTCACCGGATTGGCGTTCTCAGTCATGAGCCGCGCGAACGTGACGGGCCGCCGGCTCGCCGCGGCCGGGCTCTTCATGGGCCTGGGCGTCGTCGCCATGCACTACATGGGCATGGCCGCGATGCGGATGTCGGCCGACCTCAGCTACGACGCGCAGTGGGTCTCTATTTCCGTGCTGATCGCGATCGGCGCTGCAACCGCAGCGCTGTGGCTTGCCGCTCGCAACAGTCACCCGCTCGAGCGCGTAGCTGCAGCTGTCGTTATGGGCTTTGCTATATCCGGCATGCATTTCGCAGGCATGCGTGCGGCGACTTTTTCCGATCACTCGGGAGCCGTCCAGACCCACGCAAGTGTTGGTCAAACCGCGCTCGCACTAGGCGTCTTCGCGGCAACGTTCCTGATCCTTTTCCTGTCGCTCGTGGCGGCAATGTTCGACCGGCGCTTCGCCCTTCTCGCCCAGCGCGAGGCGGAGGCTCTTCGCACGAGCGAGGAGCGTTTCCGGTCTCTTTATCGGGGCACACCGCTGCCGCTTCATTCGCTGGATCGCGAGGGTCGCGTCGAACAGGTGAGCGATGCATGGCTGGCGCTGATGGGGTACACGCCCGAGGAAGTGCTCGGGCGTCCGCTGATCAACTTTCTCACGGAGGAGTCCGCCCGCGAGTTTCGACAGCGTGACTGGCCGGAGTTGATCGTCAGGGATCGACTAGAGTCACGTGAGTACCGCGCCGTTACGAAAGATGGCGCGTTTCTCGATGTACTCGCGTCCGCCCGTGTCGGTCGCGACGAGGACGGGGGCTTTCTGCACGTCTTGGGCGGACTGACAGACGTCACGGAGCGCAGGCGCGCCGAGGCGGCGCTACGACAATCGCAGAAGCTGGAAGCCATCGGGCAACTCACCGGCGGTGTTGCGCATGACTTCAACAATCTGCTCGCGGTGGTCGTCGGCAACCTAGACCTTCTGAGGCGGCACACGGTCGGAAACGCAAAGGCGCTGCGCCTTGTGGAAAGCGCCATGGAGGGTGCCCAACGCGGTGCGGCGCTCACCCAGCGGCTTCTCGCGTTCGCTCGGCGGCAGGATCTTCGCCCTTCGGCCGTGGACGTCCCGCAGCTTGTGACAGGGATGACCGACCTTCTCCAGCGTTCGCTCGGGCCAATGATGCGGGTCGAGACGCGCTTTCCTGCCGACCTCCCGCCTGTGCACGTCGACCCACATCAGCTCGAGCTCGCCATCTTAAACCTGGCCGTCAACGCACGGGACGCGATGCCGGAAGGCGGCGTGTTGGAACTGTGCGCGGCGGCAGAGCATATCGATGCTGGCGGCACGGGTCTGCCGACCGGCACGTTTGTCCGGGTCACGCTCACTGACCACGGACAGGGCATGGACGAGATCACGCTGACGCGAGCGGCCGAGCCATTCTTCACGACCAAGGGAGTGGGCAAGGGAACAGGACTGGGTCTCTCGATGGTTCATGGCCTAGCCGCCCAGTCGGGTGGACGGCTCGCGATACGGAGCCGGCCTGGTGCGGGCACAACGGTCGACCTCTATCTTCCCGCTACCACCAGGCCCCGTGTCGAGGAACGGCCTCGCAATGCGATCCAGCCGGCTAGTGACAAACTAGAGCCCCTCGACGTGCTGGTGGTCGACGACGATCCGCTTGTGCTCGCCAACACCGCAGCACTCCTTGAGGATCTGGGCCACTCGGTCCGGCTCGCGGGCTCGGGCCGGGACGCCTTAGACGAGCTTGCGCGCGATCCGGCCATCGACCTGATCGTGACCGATCAGATGATTCCCGGGATGACGGGCTCGCAGCTCGCGCAACGAGTGCGGCTCGGGGCGCCCGACCTCCGCATACTGATTGTGAGCGGCTTCGCGGAGCTTGAGCAGGGCGACGCCGGCCAGTTCCCCACGTTGAGTAAGCCTTTCAATCGCGAAACTCTGTCGCAAGCACTGCTAGAGCTAACGCAGGTTGCGACTGTGATACCCATTCGGCGGGCCAAAGCAGCTTAACGGGAGCAACCAGTCATATCAGCCATGAAGAATTCTACATGGCGGAGAGGACCCACAAGTGGCTATTCATGTCAGCTTGGGCGATCCCCAAATCCGGCCGTCCATTCACCTCGGCACTGCGGTCGCTTTCGACCATTCTCTTTAGCTGGCAGAATAAACGCAATGGGTGGGATCGCGGACTCTCCTATCCGCCAAGTCGGTCAGACGACTCTGGGCACCGGTTCGGGCACAAGATATGCCGGGTCGAACTCGGCTAGGTTGGCGAGCCCGTCCCATTGCTCGATCTGAACAGTCTTGTTCCTTATCGTGAGCAATCCGTTGTGGCGAAGGCCTTGCAGCGTTCTGTTAACGTGAACGGAAGTTAATCCCAGCACGTCCGCAAGCTGTTCCTGGGTCGCGGGAAGCCGATAGCTCGTCCGGCTACCAAGGCCCGCTTGCTCCATTCGCACGCCTAACTCGCAAAGCAGGTGCGCAAGCTGGGCGGTCGCGTCCTTGCATCCCATGTTGCCGAGCCACTTCGCCAACACTGACGCATCCGCTGCCGTATCACGCCAGAAAGCCAGTGCGATTGCGGGGCAGGCTGCAACGGCTGCTCGTAAATCATCATGCGAAATGTAAACGACAGTCGTCGCGGAGAGAGCTTGTAGCCCTGCATCAGCGACAGGGCACACGACGGAGTGCAGATCGCACATATCTCCCGGGATGCTTAGCGCGGTGATCTGTCGTCCTCCGCCTTTCATTTGCTCAAACCGGCTCACCAGCCCGTCAACCACTAGGCAGACGTGATCCACCAGCTGGCCTGGACGAACAACGTCGGCATGGCTGGGCACCTTGAACGCTCGACTACGCAGGCCCAAGATTACGGATTGTTCGTCAGGGGAGAGTGCCGACCGACGCAGGAGGCGATCTAGAAAGCGCCCCAACGGCTGGTGGTTGGACGGCTGCACGCGCAACTCCCTGATTACGAACAGCCGTATGCAGCGGCCCCCCTGCTGCTGTCCAAAAGCATAATTCTACGACGAGATCTCGAGATAACACAGGTTGTAGTTAGCGCCAACTAGGACAGTGCCTCTTACCGATGGCTTTCACGGTCAGGCAAGTCAGTCGTAGTTGCGTGCGAGCAGACCGGCATAGCGATCACAGGTCGTTCGCTGTCCGCAGCGATAGCTGTTCAGCTGCTTTCGATCCCGCGCCGTCCATGGGGTCTCCCATAGGACTATGCCTTCAGCAGCCGTGACCGTCACGGTCCAGGGGCGAGATCCCCAAAAGTCCTCAGGCGAGTCTTTCATTATGATCCCACAGGTCTGAACCGCTTGGCGGCGGGCCTCGGTTGGACCGACGAGTTCGGTGCTAATCTCGTCGCTCTCACGCGTGTCGGTCTGTATGTGGAAGACGTAGCGCGGCATGATGATGCTGCGTCCGAACAGGCGCGAGCTCAAGACGCTCTCAGCCGCCAGCGCCCGAGCTTCGGCTAGCGGTGAAGTCGAAACGATCAGGGCAGAGAATCTGATCCGACTGCTGACTTTTCTTTCCGCCCAAGGTTGATAGCGGACATTCAGCCTCGCATCGCCGCCATAGCGCCTTCCACCGATCCTCGGTGTGCGGGAACGGATCGGCTGTCGTCGGCGGGTTAGTCACGGGCCGTAGGTAGGGATTGCGCCGCCGACGCTTCTGGCACCGGGAATGGTGTCCAAGCGCCTCCAAGTACGTGTTCCAGCCTTGTAACGGGGCGCAACGACACAGCCGCTCGGCATCGAAGACGCGGGTCGCACCACATGGACATGTCACCTGAAGATTGGCCTTGTGCTTGATCAGGCCGGACACCTGATCCATCCGCGTGTTGGTGGACATGGCCTAAAGCGGGAGCGGCATCTGGCTGGCGTCGTACATGGCCAGAGGCTGCTCCAGGCGCTCTACAATCGCCAGCGCCAGTTCCTCGGCAGCACGCTCCCGGATACGATTGTCGGGCATTGTGATCCCCAGCCGCGCCCATGCCGGGGCGGTGAGGATCGATTGGGCGACGAGTGAGGGGCTAGGCTTTGTCGAGCGCCCACGTTCCTCTTTAGTTCCGATTCGTCTACAGCCGTTTAGCCGCATCAAGACAAGTAGATCATGTACCCGAGTGTCGGCTAAGGTTCCGCTATTCAGCTTCGTTCGCCGGTACCGCCGTGCTATCCAGCGAGGACAGCGCCCCTCGAAACATTCGAAAATTGGCGAGGCGCAGTGTCTTGGGAGCTAAGTGCATGTCGAAGCCTCACGACAAGCCGTCCAAAGTCACCAGTGCTGAAGGTGAGGTACTGATCGACGGTCCGGACGGCATGACGAGCTCCATGACACCGGAGGCGGCGCTCGAAACTGCTCGAAGACTGGGCGATGTCGCGGTCGACGCAATAATTGAGCGCGGCCAGCACGGAGCCGATGGGAAGGCAGATCAAGCCGACGCTGAAGGAGGTCCTGCCGCCGGCGAACGTGCCAACGCTTCCTGAGCTTTCGCGGGCTCGCGTAACCAAGCCCAGCCTTCCTCGACGTTCTTGAACACCTGCAGGTCGCGGCGCTCGGCGATCAGGCGCTTCACCTGCATAGCCGCCAGGGAACCGTCCGGCACCACGAACGCCATCTTGCGCCCCCACCGCGCGCGATCCATCAGAAGCGCCCGGAACCGCTCGAAGCTGTCGGCTGACTGGATCTTCGCGTCGGTGACATCGCACATCGTCACATGATCGCCGGCCGTACCGAGCTTATCGTATGCGCGCTCACGATCCGCGATGAACCGCTTTATCGCAGCGTCATCAAAGAAGCCGGACAGCTTCAGGTGCAAGGATCGCGCTGAGGTATTTACCTCGACCAGATGACTCGGCTGCATCTGGACGGTCTAGCGCGGTGTCGGTCAACATAAGTTTAAGCGGACCCGTCCGGTACAGTGGAACGAAGCCTCCGGTTTCTCGCTTACGTTAGTATGAATAAACAGGTTGAGACGGAGCCTAGCAAGGTAACCGCGCGAGACGGCGTCGTGGCCGTGCTCGGCCCGGACGGGGTGGACGTTGCGATGACACCTCAAGCTGCCGAGGAAACCTCGCAAAGGCTGCTGGAAGGTGCCGCCCAAGCGCTTGGGCAAGATCGCGTCGAGGCGATGAAGCGCGACGACGAAACGAGAAGGCGGCGCTTGTAGAGAACCGGCTCGATCGAGCAGCGGGAGGCCAACTAGCCTGTCGGTTGCGCGCCTTGCCAGATTGAACGTTGCGGTAGGATCATCGCCGACACGCGTGCGGCCGTCCGCACCTTGAAGACGATCCACCTTCCAAACTATCACAATCCCCGTGTCGATATCGCACCCGGCACATTGCGGCGCGCCGAAGGCAGTTCCTTCTGAGAATGGAAGGGTGCGGCGACTTATTGGGAGGTGGTCGCCGGAAATGTCGTGCTGCCCGTTGTCGGCTGGAGCTACGCCAATCCGACCCCGGCGTTCGATCGTTGCAGCGTCGAGGGTGAGACGGTGCCTCCGCAAGCGGGCGGCTTCTACGGTCGCTAGATCACTTTGCGCGTGGCAGGTCCATTCAAGCGCATTCCCGGCAGTTGGAGCTGGTCACGTCGTACTGAAGGCGTGAAGACCCACATGCCGCCATACGCACCTTGTATCGGCCCTTCTCAGATTTGCCCGTCCGTTCAGGTTAGGACGAAGGCGTGCCGACGTTCGCTGCCGCTTAGTTCGGCGAGCTCAGCGATGGCCGCAGCGTTCAGTTTGCGCCGAGCTCCCGCGTCGCCGCGCAGCACGAGGTAGCTCCTCGCTTGCTCGTTCGGACCGAGCGCCGCCCATCGTTTGAGGCATTCATCGACTGTCGCCTGCCAAGGCGCGTAGCTATTTGCGACCAAGTCGGCGTGGGCTCCGGAAAAGACAATTTCGGTCATCCAGGCGCGATAGCGTGGGCATGTGAAGGCGTAGCTAACCTGGCGTGCGGTATCGAAGGCCTTTTCCTGCTTAGTGGCGCGGGTGAGCACTAGCGGCTGCTGCGACCCAATTGCGGACGCTCTGCGCCGCTCCGCCCACGCCCTAAACTAGACGTTCGTTCAGGCAGACTTGACGGACGAACATCGTCGCCGGACGCAACCACAAGGCGAGGAGAGTACGGCTATGGCTAGTGTCAGAACCGTTCGGTTGTGACACCACATCGTCAAAGCTAACCCGTTGTCATTTGCGATGCTGGCGGCTCATCTTGCGCATGGCCCACCGTGTAAACCGTCCCGCCGCCGAGACAATCAGGAACCAGAAGCTCAGCGTGGCGACGAACGGACCGGAACGGAAAACGTCCTCGACCCCGACATCGTGGATGACCGAGGTGCCTGGGTTGTCGGCTAGGAAGGGAGCGGGCCACCCCGCGACTTCGCGAGGCAACCAATTGCGCTCCAGCGGGCCTTCATGACCGTACATCGTCCTCTCGTCCGTTGTCGGGTTGATCCAGGCGGTCGCAATGGAGATCACTAGCGCAAGAAGCAGTGACGAAAGCGCTCTGATCATCGTCGGCGACCTTTCCAGCTGCTAGTCCTAGGGCAGCTACCGCTTTGCGGACGGAGCCGCCATTCCGGCAGCAATGCCTTTAGTTGCGCAGGCTTCATCCTGAGCCGAGCCGCCGGAACCGGCGACTCCGACAGCCCCGACGACCTCCCGGTCGAACGTGATGGGAAGCCCTCCGCCGAGCAGCAGCAGCGTGTCAACGGTGTTGAGATTACGGGAAGCCGGGTCCGCGCTGGCGCGCTCGGCTAACAAGCCGGTGCTGGTCGTGGTTGAGAGCGCCGTGAACGCCTTCTTCTGGGCGGCCAGGGTGTTGTGGGGACCGATGTCGTCGCCGCGCTGGAGCGCGACGAGATTGCCGCCGCGATCGACCACGGCGACGACAGCCGGTCGACCGGCGGCACGACACGCGTCGATCGTCGCCGTGGCTATCCGATTGGCCAGCGCGAGCGACACGGTGCGCTGCTGGCGGATGAGATGGTTGTTCTGCGCGCCGGGTGCCGGGTTCGCGACCAGGCACATGCCGAAGCCGGCGAGAGCGGCAATTCCGGCGCGACCCTGCGAAGTCTCCACTCTCAATTACCGCGGTAGGTCGAATAGCCGAACGGACTGACGACGACCGGTACATGGTAGTGACCCGCCTTGTCCGTCACCCGGAAAACAAGGTCGATCTCGGGAAAGAACGGCTCGGCCTGCGGCGACGGATAGCCCGTCATGTCGAACTGGAGCTTGTAGGTGCCGGGCTCGAACCGGGCCGCCGCGCCGAACGAGCGGACGCGCCCGTTCTCGTCGGTCCGCGCCCGCGCGAGTTCTACCCAGCGCCCGTCACCGGATTTCCTGAGCAGAATGACGGGCACGCCGCGCCCGCCGACGCCGCGGGCGAGGTCGAGAACGTGTGTCGAGATGTCGGCGGCCGAGGCGGTTGCCGGGCTTAACGCGAGCGCGAGGGCGGCGAGTAGGGAAAGACGCTTCATGGTGTTCCTTTCGGGGCTGGGGACGTCAGCGGTGCGCGACGACCTGCTTGCTGGATGCGGTCCGGAGGATGAGCGCCCCGGTTCCGTCGATCCGGTATGAGCTGACCGCGCGCAATAGGCCGACCAGCTTGCGCTCCTGATCCATCAACGCGGGCGGGCAGGCCATCAAAGTCAGACTGGCGGGGCTGATCGTGATCTTCTCGCCCTCGACGGTGTAGCTCGCGATCAGGCGATTGCAGCTCGCATCGCCGGACAGCCGGCCGTCGCTTCTGAACGCCAGCGTCGCGGGGGATCTGTCGATGACGTCCTGCCCGCCGATGTCCTCGATCCGCCACTCGCCCTCCTGCAAGCTGGCCGACGATGCCGCAGCCGTTGACGGCGGCTCGGAGCCGGTGGTGGCGCAAGCAGCGAGGAGCAGGGCGGAGGCAATGGCGGCGAGGTCGGTCAGGCGGAATGTCACGAATTGATCCTTGTCGTGCTCGGCGTGAGATGGAGAGTTCAGGCGGCTGGAGGATCATCGTCCGGCAAAGGCAAGAAGGGGCCATTGTCGTTGTGAGCGGCCGATCGTTCGGTTCGTCGCTTAGGCTTCAGCACCGCCAGCAACTTTCCGGTGTTCGCTGAACGTGCAGGCGATCGTCTCGGGCGCACATCGGGCGCATCACGCGCGATCATGGCGAGGAGCGCCGCTTCGGTCGGCTGCGGGGCGACCTGCACGCAGGCGGGATCCAATCCGGCGAGTCCGCCCGCGGCATGGTCCGATATGCACCATAGCGACCCGCGCCAGTCGATCCCGCGAAGAACGGGGGCGATGCGATCGGCGGCGCATCGGGAATGTACGATGATCGCGCTTACTTGATGAAGGCGGCGCAGAGCCTGTTGGAGCGCGTCGTCGCGGGCAGGTGCCGGTTCGTAAACCGCGCGACGCTCGACGTGGTGGCCGAGCGCGCATAGCCGCTCGGTCAGGGCGGGCGAGGTCCGGGTCGCGCAGAAAATTACCACGCGGGCACCGGCCGGCAGCATGTGCCCCATCAATACCGGCAATGCCGCCTCGTTTCCCCCGGTGCTGGTGACGGTCGCGTAGCCGGCGGCCGTCGCGGCATCGGCGACCAGGCCCGACGCGGCAAACACCGGTACCCACAGGATCCGGTCGTCGCGAGGGTGATGCCGTACCGCATGGACGCTCGTGAACACGATCGCGTCGGGCGGTGACCGGAGCGACAGTTGAGGCAGCGGCCGCGTCGTCAGCACCGGCACCATGAGCGGTTTGCGGCCCAGATCGCGAAGCGCGCGCGCCGTGCGCAGGTTGTCCGGCGCGGAGCGGGTGATCCAGACGGACATTGAACTATCCTCCCAGCGCCAGGCGCTCGCCCGTGCGGTCGAACACCTGAATGAGTGCCGATCGCTCGCACCGGCATCGCGCCTTGTCGTGCGTGACCAGCTCGCCTGTCGCCACAACCTCGAACGTGCGTGGGTCGATGTAGCGGACGGGCTCGCCGTCGAGCAGCGTCAGCCATGCCGCGCCGAGGTGCCGGCGCGTGCCCGCCTCGTCGCGGCTGGTGAACACATGGCGGTACTCGACCACGAACAGCGGCGAGCCGTCATCCCCGGTGCAGCGGTGGCGGGCCAGTTCCTCAATCACGACCTCAACCTTGATCGGGAGGAGCAACGCTTACGATCCTGAGCGAGCGGACATGACCCTCGCGATCCGGCCAGGGTATCGCACGGCCGGCTGACATGCCGATCAGCCCGGCCCCGACGGGAGTCAAAATCGAGACGCGTCCGGCCGCGATGTCGGCGTCGTTGGGATAGACGAGCTGGACGGTGCGGCGCACGCCGCTTCCCTCGTCCACGAACTCGATGCGGGAGTTCATGCGCACTGTTTGCGGTGGCAGATCGGCGTCGCACAGCTCGGCCCGATCGAGTTCGGCCAGCAGCATCGCCGCCGATCGTGGGTGCCGGTGTTCGGCGCTGAGCGCTAGGGCGTAGAGTACGTCGCACTCGTCGGCCATCACGTGGATGACGGGGCGGGAATTCGAAGTCGCAGCTTGAGCCAGCATGATCGCGGTGTCCGCTTATTCGAGGTTGCGGGTGCGCTACGCGCGCAGCCGCAGGACAATGTTTCGAATAAGGCCCGAACTCCGGCGGCTGCTCGCCGGCCGAAGCCCGGGCTAACCGCGCGCGGCAAGTTGGCCGGAATGGTCGCGAAAGCGCCGATATGTCGCGGGAGCATACATCAATCGAAGGTGACGCGACAGGTCGGCGGTGTCAAGGCAGCCAGCAGCTTCAACAACTTGGGCGGACCGGAACGCGCGGTTTCATCTGACATTTCCTACTTTGCGGCACTAGAAACGGCGCACAGGCAGGGCACGGCGGCGTGTCAAAACCGGTCGGGGCTGTTGAAAAAGTGCCGTGCTGATGGCCGGTGCGGTTGGGGGCGGAATGACACTCAAAGGCCTCAGCCGTCCCGCTTTCGATCCCAATCGGGAAAGGGGACAGAGCGATTGTGGCGGACCTCCTTGGTTCAGGCAGTCATGTTGGCACTGTCGCCCCCCGTTACGGCAAGGCTCGTACCCGACACCATTGAAGCGCCTTCCGATGCCAGGAAGACGATTGCCGGCGCCATCGCGTCGGGTTCCAGCCACGGCACGCCCAGCGGCAGTTTGGCGGCAAGCGCCTCCGCGGCCGTCTTCTCGTCCTTGGCTTCATCGCCGGTGGGTTGCTTGCCGCCGCTCTTGATCGCCTGTGCGTAGCGATTCTCGTGACGCGTCAGGGCGGTATCGATGAGACCGGGCACGAGCGCGTTGACGGTGATCTTGTGTCTGCCGAGTTCGAGCGCAGCCGACTTCATCAGCCCAAGGATGCCCCATTTCGACGCCGAGTAGCTTGCGCCGTTGAGCGTCCCGTGCTGGCCCTGCGTGGACGAGGTGACGATGATCCGGCCGCCGCCACGGTCGACCAGCGCGGGAGCGAAGGCACGAATAGCATTCGCCGTGCCGTTCAGGTTGTTGTCGATCTGATCGTGCCAGTCGGCGTCGTCCATTTCGAGCAGCGGCTTGAACGCTTGGATGCCGGCGTTGGCGAACAGGATGTCGATCCCACCGAACGCCGACACGACCTCGTCACGCGCCGCACGCAACGCACCGATGTCGCGTTGATCGGCGACGATCGCGTGCCAACGATGGCCCGCCTTGGCTACCAGCAACCCGGTGTCATCGAGGTTGCCTCTCGTTGCTGCCGGAAAGGTGTCGATCGGGCTGGCGGCGGCACACAGATCGATGCCGACCACGTCCGCTCCAGCTTGCGCGAGTGCGATGGCGGCGCAGCGGCCGATGCCACGCGCTCCGCCGGTGACGACGGCAACCTTGCCAGCCAGGGCGTCGGAGGCGAACGTCGGCATCACTTTAGCCCCTTCTTGCTGGCGATAACGACGCGGCCGAGCTTGCCAGGAAGGTTCTCGAATTGCTCGATCGAGCCGCCGAACACCGCGGCCAGAACGTCGGCGGGCATCGCTTTGAAGGACTGGACGAGACCGATGTCATCGTCTGGCTCCATCGAGGACGCATTGAAAACGATGAGGACCAACAGATCCTCGGTATCGCTCGCGTTCTCAAAATAATGAAAATGGCCTTGTGGGGCGAAAATCATGTCGCCCTTTCCCGCTTCGAATGGACCGTCCTGCGCCGAATTCGGCCCCACGAAGGTCCAGCGGACGCGACCTTGAAGGACGAAGTTCATCTCCCAGGCGTAGGGGTGCCAATGCGGCTCGCGTACGCCGCCAGGCGCCAGCCGCGCGATGTAGCACGCCCCCTGCTGTCCCTTCAGGATAGGCCAGTTGTGCTCGTGTCCGCCTTGCAGACCGCCGCCGTCGAACACATTGGCAGGTGCTTCAGCCAGATGAAATAGGTGCGGATGGTCAGCATCCACCCCGCCGGCCGGCTTATCACCTGCAAGCTCCGGCGCTGCTCCGGGATCACTCCAAGCGGCGCTGCCGACTCCTGGACCTTCGGACGGCGACGACACGGAAGGAGCGTCCTTGCCGCTGTCGTGCCCATGCGGACGGTGACGGAAGTCCGCGTCGGTATCGGGTTGCGTAGCGCCATCGGGTGGGTTCGCGTTCGGCATGGAGTAGGTTCCTTTGCGAAGGGATCATTGCACCGCCCAAGGACTAGCTTGAGTCTTGAGGTACATAATCGCCAGCACGTCATATCGAGCCGAGCAATCGTGCAATTGGCTTCAGCGACAGATGCAGGACGCCCGTGCGATGGGCATTCCGCCTAGCCCTCTTAATTTTTTGGGTTTTCTGGGTCTAAGCATGGGCCACGTTCGTTGACGAGCGAACCGCCGCGCGTTGCGTCTGGTGAACGGGAGCGGACTGATGCGGAAAAGCGGTGTTCTGATCGGGCTCGGTGCCCTCACGATAGCGCTAGCGGGAGCTGCCTACGCCCAGATGGGCCGCAGCGCTGCGCTAACGCAGGTGGCGAGCTTCGACCACCAGGTTACCGGCGTCGCCGTCTCGGCTGACGGGCGCCGCTTCGTCAACTTTCCACGCTGGACCGACGACGCGCCGATCTCGGTTGCGGAGGTGATGCCGAATGGGTCGCTCCGGCCCTATCCCGATGCCAAGTGGAACAGCTGGCGCAATGCCAAGGCAAACGAAATGCCGGTTGGCGACTACTTTGTCTGCGTCCAGTCGATCGTTCCCGACGGCCACGGCAATTTGTGGGTGGTCGACCCCGGCGCGCCCGGCAACGAGAAGATCCTGGAGGGCGCGCCGAAGCTCGTCCGTATCGACCTCAAAACCAACAAGGTGACCAAGGTCATCGCGGTACCTGGCGACGTTGCGCTGCAGGGCACCTACCTCAACGACATCCGCTTCTCGCTCGACGGCCAGACCGGCTACATCACCGACAGTGGCACGCGCGGAGCGATCATTGTCGTCGATCTGGCCAGCGGGAAGAGCTTCCGCACCCTCGACGGTCATCCGTCCACCCAGATCGACAAGAGCGTCACCGTCGCGATCGAGGGCAAGCCGCTGGTCCGGCCCGATGGGCGGCAGCCCGCGTTCGCCTCCGACGGCATTGCGATCTCGAACAACGGGAAGACGCTCTATTGGCAGGCGCTGACTGGCAAGACGCTCTATTCGATCCCCACCGACAAACTGCGCCCCGATGTAAGCGAGCGCGACCGCGCAGATGCGGTGAAGACCGTCGCCACCACCGCCGTTGCCGATGGCCTGTGGATGAGCAAGGCGGGGACGCTCTATATCACCTCGCCGACCGATTATTCGATCAGGCGGCTTGCCGGGTCCGGTACAGAGGTCGTCCTGACCGACAAGCGGCTGCGCTGGCCTGATACATTCAGCGAGGGCCCCGACGGGACGATCTACGTCACCGCCAGCCATATCCAGGACACGCAGTGGTTCACGCCGGGCGCCCCGCCGTCAATCCGCACCCAGCTGTTCTCATTCGCTCCGACCCGTTGAGGACCGCCATGACTTACCTGCGCTACCGCGACGACATCGAGACGCCCGAGCCCGACGAGCAGGAAACGATCGACGGCATCATCCAGGGGATGACCCAGCAATCCGAGACAGTCGAGGAGCGCGAAGGTCACGCCGTCCGTGCCAGCCACGCCAAGAGCTCGGCCTGCGTCGTCGGCACGCTGACGATCGCCGCCGACCTTCCGCCGGAACTGGCACAGGGGTTGTTCGCCGCGGCGGGCACTTACGATGTCGCGATCCGCTTCGCGCAAGGGCCGGGCGAGACACTTGGCGACCGCGTCTCCACCCACAGGGGCATGGCGATCAAGGTGTTCGGCGTGGATGGCGAGAAGCTCCCCGGGCATGACGCGCCGACCCAGGATTTTGTCCTTGCCACGGGGCGCACCTTTCCATCCGGTACGGCGAGCGGCTTCCTGAGCGACGCGAAGAAGATCGGGGCGGCGACCCCGATGCCCGAAGGCGTCAAGAGCGCGGTGTCGTTGGTGGCGCGCAACTTCAACAAGGTGCTGGGCCTGTTCAACACCGCCTATGCCAAGGCGGACTTCTTCGGGCACCCGTTCAGCCATCCGATCGGCGACGACTATTTCAGCCAAGCGCCGGTGCGCTACGGTGACTACGTCGCCAAGCTCGGCGCGGTGCCGGCGTCGCGGGCGCAGGACGCGCTCGGCGAATGGCAGCTCGATCCCCATCAGGACGAGGATGGGTTCCGCCATGCCGCGACCGATTACTTCCGTGACCATGATGCGGTGTTCGAGCTGAAGGTCCAGCTCTGGGCGAACGCGGAGACACAGCCGATCGAGGACGCCTCGGTCGAGTGGCCGTCGCAGGACAGCCAGTACCGCACCGTAGCCACGATCCGCATCCCCGCGCAGGAGGCCTACAGCCCTGCGCGCGTCCGCTATTTCGAGGAGGTGATGACGTTCCGCCCGGCCCACAGCCTGGCCGCGCACCGACCGCTCGGGTCGGTGATGCGGGCGCGGCTGCAGGTGTATAGTGCGCTGTCTGCCTTTCGCCACCGCGAGAACGGGGTTGCCGAGGAAAACACCGCCGACATCACCGCCATCCCGGCCTAACGCAAAACATGAAGGCGCCGATCATGCCGACAGCCGTCAACTCCGCCACATACGCCGCCGTGCCGATCGGCACGGTGCCGACCACGCTGACGATTAACGGCGAGACGCGCACCCGCGCGATCGAGCCCTGGACGACGTTGCTCGACCTGCTGCGAGAAGGCGAAGACCTGATCGGTACAAAGAAGGGCTGCGACCACGGTCAGTGCGGAGCATGCACCGTGCTGGTCGACGGGCGCCGTATCAATTCGTGCCTCAAGCTGGCGGTGACGCTGGACGAGGCGAACATCACGACGATCGAGGGGCTTGGCCAGCCGGGCGACCTCCATCCGCTGCAATCCGCCTTCTGCGACCACGACGCGTTCCAGTGCGGCTATTGCACCCCTGGCCAGATCTGTTCGGCGCAGGGCCTCATCAACGAGGGCAAGGCCAAAACCCGCGAGGAGGTCCGCGAGCTGATGAGCGGCAATCTGTGCCGGTGCGGCGCCTATTCGAACATCGTCGATGCGGTGCTCGACGTGATCGGAGAAAAGGCATGAACCGCTTCGACTATGCCCGCCCGACCAGTGTCGCCGAAGCGGTGCAGGCGGGCGGCGGAGAGCAGGTCCGCTACCTCGCAGGTGGAACGAACCTGATCGATCTCATGAAGGAGAACGTCGATCAACCGATGACGGTGATCGACATCAACCGCCTGCCGCTGGACGCGATCGAGGAGCTGGACGGCGGTGGACTGCGGCTGGGCGCGCTCGTGCCGAACTCCAACACTGCGTGGGACGCGCGGGTCGAGCAGCGGTATCCCTTGCTGTCCTCGGCGATCCTCGCCGGCGCCAGCCCCCAGCTGCGCAATGCCGCGACCAACGGCGGCAACCTCAACCAGCGCACGCGCTGCTATTATTTCTACGACGTCGCCACGCCTTGCAACAAGCGCGAACCGGGCTCGGGCTGCGGCGCGATCGGCGGGGTCAATCGCATCCACGCCATCCTGGGCGCGAGCGACCAGTGCATCGCCACGCACCCGTCGGACATGTGCGTGGCGCTGGCGGTCCTCGATGCAACCGTCCAGGTGACCGGCCCGGACGGCGACCGCGCTATCCCGATCGCCGATTATCATCGGCTACCCGGCGACGAGCCGTGGCGCGACAATACGCTGAAGCCCGGCGAATTGGTGACTGGCATCGACCTGCCGGCCGAGGATTTCACCCAGAACTACACCTACCTGAAGCTGCGCGATCGATTGTCCTACGCCTTTGCGCTGGTGTCGATAGCCGTCGCGATGCGGGTCGAAGGCGGCACGATCGCTGAAGCGCGGGTGGCGCTCGGCGGTGTCGCGCACAAGCCATGGCGCAGCACGGAAGCCGAGAAGCTGCTGAAAGACCAGCAGCCGTCGCCGCAGGCGTTCGGCGCCTTTGCCGACGCCCTTCTCGCCGGCGCGGCCGGTCAGGGCGAGAACGACTTCAAGATCCTGCTCGCGCGCAAGGGGATCATCCGTGCGCTGAAGCAGGCCGCTGAGGCCACCCCGCAATCGCAGACCGACAAGCGCGTCGCTTAAGGAACAGACATCATGGCTACCGCAGCGAAAATCGGGATTGGAAGCGCGATCAACCGCGTCGACGGGGTCGAGAAGGTCACCGGCACGGCGCGCTACGCCGCCGAGCATCCGGTGGAGAACCTCCTGTATGGCTACATCGTCGAGGCCGCGATCGCCAAAGGGCGGATTGTCAGTATCGATGAGGAAGCCGCGCGCGCTGTGCCCGGCGTCGTCGAGGTTATCACCCACCTCAACCGGCCGCACGTCGCCTGGACCGACCACAGCTACCAGGACGAGCTGAAGATTCCGGGCTCGCCGTTTCGTCCGCTTTACGATGATCGCATCCAGTTCAGCCAGCAGCCCATCGCGCTGGTGATGGCCGAGACGTTTGAGGCAGCGCGCTACGCCGCCAGCCTGATCAAGGTCGCCTACGAGGCGGAGGCGCACAATACCGACTTCGAGGTTGCGGTCGGCGATAAGTACGTGCCGAAGAAAAAGCGCAGCGGCTACATGGCGCCGAAAAACCGCGGGGACGCGGTCAAGGCGTTCGCGGACGCTCCGCTGAAGGTGTCCGGCGACTACCGGCTCGCGCCGGAGCACCACAATCCGATGGAGATGTTCGCATCCACCGTCGAGTGGCACGACGACGGCAGCATCACCGTTCACGACAAGACACAGGGATCGCAGGTCGTGCAGGCCTATCTTTCCAGCGTCTTCGGCTTTTCCAAGAAGAAGGTGCGCGTCCTCAACCCGTATGTTGGCGGTGGATTCGGGTCGGGCCTGCGGCCTCAGCATCAGGTGTTCCTGGCGGTGCTCGCCGCCAAGATGCTGGAACGCTCGGTCCGGGTCACGATGACCCGCAATCAGATGTTCAGTCACGCCTATCGCCCCCAGGCGATCCAGAGCATCGCGCTGGGCGCGGAGACGACCGGTAAGCTCACCGCGATCCGCAACGAGGCGACCACCTCCACCTCGCGCTACGAAGACAATATGGAGAACGTCGTCACCTGGGGGCTGATGAACTACGACTGCCCGAATGCCGACGCAGAATATACCGTCGCGCAGGTCGATACCGCGACCTCGGCGGACATGCGCGCGCCGGGGGCGGCGACCGGCATGACGCTGTTCGAGATGGCGATCGACGAGATGGCCTATGAGGCCAAAGTCGATCCGCTCGAGTTCCGGCTCGTCAACTACTCGCCCATCGATGCGATGAATGGCACGCCGTACACTAGCAAGGCGCTACGCGAGGCGTTTCGCGAAGGGGCCGAGGCGTTTGGATGGAGCCAGCGCTCGGCCGAGCCGCGCTCGATGCGCGATGGCAAGGAGCTGGTCGGCTGGGGCTGCGCGACCGGCATGTGGGACGCGCAATTCTCCAAGACGTCTGCGAGCGCGAAGCTCACGGCCAACGGACATTTGGAAGTAGCGTGCGCGACGTCGGACATCGGCACCGGCAGCTACACGGTGATGACCTTGGTCGCCGCAGAGACGCTCGGCCTGCCGCCCGAGCAGATCACCGCCAAGCTGGGCGACTCAGACCTGCCGACCGCCCCGGTCGAAGGTGGATCGTGGGGGGCGGCATCGACCGGTGCGGCGGTGCAGCTCGCATGCCAGGAGGTCGGCAAGAAGCTCCTGAAGGCGGCCGGCAAGATCGCCGGTGAACCGCTGAGCGGAGCGAAGATAGACGACGTGCTGTTCGAGGACGGCTGCATGGTTCTGAAGGACACGCCGACCGTCCGGGTGCCGTTCGGAGATGCGATGCGTGCCGCTGACCTGACGGCCATCGAAGAGGAAGCAACCGCTGCGCCCGGGTTCGGCGACATGTGGAAGGGTCTGCACAAGTCCAAGAACACCCACAGCGCCATCTTCGCGGAAGTAAAGGTCGACGAGGAATTGGGCGTGGTGCGCGTCACTCGCATCGTCGATGCGGTGGCCGCCGGCCGCATCATCAACCCGAAAACCGCGCGCAGCCAGATCCTCGGCGGCGTGGTGATGGGCATGGGCATGGCGCTCCACGAGGAGACCTTCTCCGACCACCGGCTAGGTCGCTGGATGAACCACAACTTCGGCGAATACCATGTGCCCGTGCACGCCGACATCCACGATATCGAAGTGATCTTCGTCGATGAACCCGATTCCGAAGTGACCCCGCTCGGGGTCAAAGGCCTTGGCGAGATCGGCATCGTCGGCACCGCTGCCGCGATTGCTAACGCGATCTATCACGCGACCGGTAAGCGGGTGCGGTCCCTGCCGATCACGATCGATAAGATCCTAGATTGATTAGCCGATGTGAGCATCCGCCTTGCCGGGTCTATAGCCAGTCTCAGCCATTCTCCGGTTCTTGGCCTGGCTTGTAGCTGGGCTTTGCTGGCGGAACGATATAGCTTAACGTAACGATCCCCGCGACGATCAGTCCAGCACGCCAATTCCAGATTGCCAGGGCAAAGGCTGCCCAATAGGCTCCGGCGGTGACGGCGAATTTGAGGGTTGTTCGCCTGAGATAGGCGTCTGTCAGGCGCTGGTCTGGAAGCCCCCTCGCGGTTGCATAGACCCAACGCACGAACCACCACGTCGCCGGCGCCGCTGCCACGCCCAGATAGGCCAAAACGGCGGTCTTGCTTTCCGCGTCACCGCCGAGATGCTCGATGAGCGGCCGCGCAGGAAATGGCGTGATGCTGACAGCGGCAAGAAAGCCGATGCTGAGCAGATTGTAGCCATGATCGGTTTTTTGCAGAAGCTTGCCGGTGAAGTGGCTGGAAGCCCAGTAAAGACCGATCAGCATCACGCTAAGGGCGTAGGCGGCATATTCCGGTGCCAGCTTTAGGTATGCCGCTGCCAGGTCGCCGTCAGTCGGCTCTGGTGCGTGTAGTTCGGTCACCGGGAGGGTGATGGCAATTGCCAGCACCGCGTCCATGAATGCCTCAAGGCGGTCCGATTTGCGTTCGGTTGCTTTGAAAGACGATGTCGCCATCTGACGCTACAGCATTTCGAGTGGGCGACGGCCCGCTGGCCGGGGAAATGCCGCATCGAGTGTCGCAAGGTCGGCGTCGGAGAGGACGATATCTGCGGCAGCGCGGTTCTCCCGCACATGTGCAATCGAACTCGCTTTCGGGATGGCGATAAGGCCATCGTGGCGCAACGTCCAGGCAAGTGCGACCTGCGCAGGGGTTCCGCCAACCTGGGCCGCTACTTTGTCGAGGGCGGGATGGCTTGTGAGGCGTCCCTGCTCGACGGGACTATACGCCATCACTGGCACTTTGTGCTGTGCGAGCCACGGCAACAGGTCCAACTCAGGGCCTCGACGGACGAGATTGTATAGGATCTGATCGGTCACGCAGCCATCCCCGCCGGCAGCGACAAGCTCGTCCATATCGTCGGTATCGAGGTTGCTGACACCCCAATGCCGAATCTTTCCTGCCGATTTCAGCGCCTCCATTGCCTCTATCGTCTCAGCAAGCGGCACCGATCCACGCCAGTGGAGCAGGTAGAGGTCGAGCCGATCGGTGCCGAGCCGCTCCAGGCTCGCCTCGCACGCACCGGCAAGGCGGGAGCGCGATGCGTTCTGTGGATACGCCTTGCTGACGAGGAACAACTGGTCGCGACGATCGCCGAGCGCTTCGCAGATCAGCGTTTCCGCCGCGCCATCGCCGTACATTTCAGCGGTATCGATGAGCGTCATGCCCAGCTCGACACCGGCGCGTAGCGCGGCGATCTCATCGGATCGCCGCTCAGCACGTTCACCCATCTTCCAGGTGCCTTGACCCATTGAAGGAACCACTTCCCCGCCGAGCAATGTCACGTGTTTCATGTACTTTCGTCCAATGAGATGAGTTCGACTGTTCGGTCGCGAGAGGCGGATTGGCAGATGACCACCATGTAACGATCATATCGCGGCCGGCCATCGATCGAGTGCCATTTTGGCGATGGAGAGCAGTTCGTTGATCGTAGCGCCGTCGCGCGCCTGAACGGACATGCCTTCCATGACCGTATTGATGAATTTGCCTAGCACGGCCGGATCGGTGTTGGCCGCAAGCTCGCCCTGCACGGCGCCGCGTTGCAGACGCTCGATCAGGAGGGCCTCCGTCGCGATACGCTTGTCGCGCAGCAGGCATTCGATGGCGGCGGACGCCGGCGAAACGGCTACCGCTGCCGAATACATGAAGCAGCCGGCCGGCGTTCCAGGTTCCGAGAATGATGACGCCGCTCGTTCCAGCAGGCCTTTGACGGCCTCGTAGGTGGACAACGCCGGATCGTTGATGGGTGCATAGAGGTGGACGCTGAACGTCGCGGCGTAGCGCTCGATTACCGCCGCAAACAGCCCCGCCTTGTTGTCAAACGCTGCATAGAGACTGGCGGCGGCGACGCCAGTCTCCGCCACCAGATCGGCCATCGATGTCGCCTCGTAGCCGCGCTGCCAGAACAGCCGCACCGCCTTGTCGAGCGCAGCGTCAGTGTCGAACACACGAGGGCGACCTGCGCGGCGCCGGGCTTTCGTCTCTGTCATCTCTGGTGCACGATATGGAACGATCGATAAATAATATCTTGAAACTGGTGCTCCGCTCCCTTACAGAATGATCATTCAATAATCAAGGATTTTCCAATGAGCCGCATCGTCCGTATCCACGAATATGGCGACGCCAGCGTCCTCAGGATTGAAGATGTGGCAGTCCCCGCGCCCGCGGCTGACGAAGTGCAGATCGCGGTGAAGGCAATAGGCATAAACCGCGCCGAGGTGATGTTCCGCAACCATGCCTACCTTCAGGAAGCCGAGTTCCCGAGCCGCCTTGGCTATGAGGCTGCCGGCACTGTCGTTACGGTCGGCGCGGACGTGACCGGGTTTGCGGAAGGCGAAGCCGTCAGCGTCATCCCCCCGCTCGATATCGCGCGCTGGGGCACTTATGGCGAGGTCGCCAACGTGCCCGCCCGCCTCGTCGTCAAGCATCCGGCGGCGCTGACGTTCGAGGAAGCGGCGGCCGTGTGGATGCAGTATGTCACCGCTTGGGGTGCGCTGGTGGAGCAGGCGAAACTCGGCGAGGGCGATTTCGTCATCGTCACTGCTGCCTCCAGCAGCGTCGGCCTTGCAGCCTTCCAGATTGCGCGGATGGTCGGCGCGACGGTAATCGCGACGACGCGTACCGGCGCCAAGCGCCAGGCCCTGATCGATGCCGGTGCACATCATGTCGTCGCGACCGGGGAAGAGGATCTGGTAGCGAGGGTGATGGAGATAACCGATGGTCAGGGTGCGCGCGTGGTGCTCGATCCGGTCGGAGGCCCGTCGTTCGAGCCGCTGACCGAGAGCATGGCACGCGGAGGCATCCTGCTCGAATATGGCGCGCTCAGCGGCGAACCGACGCCGTTCCCGTTGTTCTCCGTGCTGGGCAAGAGCCTCACGCTCAAGGGGTATCTCTACAGCGAGATCGTCTCGGACGATGCCGCCCTCGATCGCGCTAAGGCGTTCATCGTGGCGGGTCTGGAATCGGGCGCGCTCAAGCCGCGGATCGCGCGCACTTTCCCGCTCGACGCCATCCAGGACGCTCACCGCTTCCTCGAATCGAACGACCAGATCGGCAAGGTCGTCGTTACGGTCTGACCGGCATACCGGGGGAGTGAGCGATCGCTCCCCCACGAATTTGCGCTGACGCAACGGCCTCGCACCAGCAATCGGTTTAACTCAACGAGGGTATCCCAACATGAAATCTCGCGCCGCTGTAGCCTTCGAGGCGGGCAAGCCACTCGAAATCGTCGAGATCGATGTCGCCCCACCCCGGAAAGGCGAAGTCCTCATACGGGTGACGCACACCGGTGTGTGCCACACCGACGCGTACACGCTGGCGGGGAGTGATCCGGAGGGTGTTTTCCCGGTGGTTCTGGGCCACGAGGGCGCGGGCATCGTTGTCGAGGTCGGTGAAGGCGTCACCAGCGTCGGACCGGGCGATCACGTGATTCCGCTCTACACCGCCGAATGCGGCAAGTGCGACTTCTGCCTGTCGGGCAAGACCAACCTGTGCGTCGCTGTCCGCGAAACGCAGGGCAAGGGCCTGATGCCCGATGGGACCACCCGCTTTTCGTACAATGGTCAGCCCCTCTATCATTACATGGGCTGTTCAACCTTCAGTGAATATACTGTCGTCGCCGAAGTCTCGCTCGCCAAGATCAATCCCGAGGCAAACCCCGAACATGTCTGCCTGCTCGGCTGCGGCGTCACGACCGGCATCGGCGCAGTCCACAATACCGCCAAGGTCCAGCCCGGAGACTCGGTCGCCGTGTTCGGCCTCGGCGGCATCGGCCTCGCGGCGATTCAGGGTGCGCGCCAGGCGAAGGCGGGTCGCATCATCGCCATCGACACCAATCCATCCAAGTTCGAGCTGGCACGCCAGTTCGGTGCGACCGAGTGCATCAACCCCAAGGACCATGACAAGCCTATCCAGCAAGTGCTGATCGAGATGACGGGCTGGGGCATCGATCATACCTTCGAGTGCATCGGCAACGTCCACGTCATGCGCGCCGCGCTTGAATCAGCGCACCGTGGCTGGGGTCAGTCGATCGTGATTGGCGTTGCCGGCGCGGGCGAGGAAATCTCCACCCGCCCATTCCAGCTCGTCACGGGCCGCGTATGGAAGGGGTCCGCTTTCGGTGGCGTCAAGGGACGGACACAGCTCCCCGGCATGGTCGAGGATGCGATGAGAGGCGATATCGATCTGGCCCCATTTGTAACCCACACGATGGGTTTGGAGGAGATCAACGAGGCCTTCGAACTGATGCACGAAGGCAAGTCGATCCGCACGGTCATTCACTACTGACCCGCCGATCCGAAGCGGCGCGAGGCGCTCGGATCGACAACTCGGCCGTCATCATGGCCCGACCCCGGCCATGATGAAGCGCGCTCTGGCAAATGGGCAACGCGTCGCGATGCGGTAACAAGCGCCGAAGTACGGTCGTTACATGCCGATAGCGGCACGGACCAGGGCCGCCTAGCCCAGGCGCTTACCAGCGGAGTGTGTGTGGCCTCGTCGCGCGACCCAACGGGAAAAATGGTTTTGTCGTAACCTTTGTCCAATGCTAGAAAAATATTTCAAAGGTGCCGAATATCGGGCCAGCCTGACCTTTGGATGTATTGAGTCGGAAAAGCATTCATCTGTTACCCGACTGTGATGAACCACGGACCGCACGGGCGGATAGTGCAGGAAGACTGAATTGAAGAGCAAGGATATTCACGCGACGACGCCGGCCACCGATCATGGGCATACGGGGCCGCCCGCTTGCGTGCAGGTTCGCGGCGCGCGCCAGAATAACCTCAAAAATATTGACGTCGATGTACCGCGCGACGCCTTCGTGGTGTTCACCGGCATATCGGGCTCGGGCAAGTCATCGCTCGCGTTCAGCACCCTTTATGCCGAAGCGCAGCGGCGTTATCTGGAATCGGTTGCGCCCTATGCCCGTCGCCTGATCGACCAGGCCGGCGTGCCGGAGGTCGACGCGATCGACGGTTTGCCGCCTGCGGTCGCGTTGCAGCAGCAGCGCGGCTCGGTCAACGCGCGATCCTCGGTCGGCAGCGTGACGACGCTCTCCAGCCTGGTGCGGATGCTCTATTCGCGCGTCGGCGAATATCCGCGCCATCAACCCATGCTCTATGCGGAGGATTTCTCCCCCAACACGGTCGCGGGGGCCTGCGCGACCTGCCACGGCATCGGCCGCGTATATGACGCGACCGAAGAGACGATGGTTCCTGACGACAGCCTCACCATTCGCGATTGAGCGATCGCCGCCTGGCCGGCCGCCTGGCATGGCCAGAACCTGCGCGATATCCTCGTTTCGCTCGGCTATGACGTCGATACGCCGTGGCGCGAACTGCGGAAAAAGGATCGCGACTGGATCCTCTTCACTGAAGAGGCGCCGACGGTGCCGGTCTATGCGGGCCTGACGCCCGAACAGACCCGGACGGCGCTCAAGCGCCGCATGGAGCCGAGCTACCAGGGCACCTTCACCGGCGCGCGCCGCTATGTGCTGGAAACCTTCGCCAACACTAAAAGCGCGCTGATGAAGAAGCGCGTCTCGCAATATATCATCGGCCGCGATTGCCCGACCTGCGACGGCAAGCGCCTGAAGCTCGAAGCCCTGTCGGTCAAATTCGCCGGCCTCGACATTGCCGAGTTCGGCGACCTGACGGTGCTCAAGCTGAAGGACTTGCTGATGCCCGTCGCGCATGGCGCGTATGGGGCGGTCTCCGCTCTCTCAAAGGGCCATGTTCTGGAAAAAGCGGCCCGCGATGCAGCGGTCGAACAACGGGTTGCGGCGGGCGGCTCTGCGCACAAGAGCGCGCCAGACGTACGCCGCACGCCCAATCTCTCCGACGAGAAGCGGATCGCCGCCCAACGCCTTGCCTGCGAATTGATCGAGCGGCTAGAGCCGCTGATTGATCTTGGCCTTGGCTACATTTCGCTCGACCGCAGCACGCCGACGCTCTCCTCCGGAGAGCTGCAGCGCTTGCGGCTTGCCACGCAATTGTCGTCACAGCTTTTCGGCGTGGTCTATGTGCTTGACGAGCCTTCGGCAGGGTTGCACCCGGCAGATGGCGAAGCCTTGCTCACCATCCTCGATCGTCTCAAGGCGGCGGGCAACTCCCTGTTCGTCGTCGAACATGATCTTGACGTGATCCGCCGCGCGGAATGGCTCGTCGATGTCGGGCCAGGAGCCGGGGAAAAGGGCGGTGAAGTCCTCTACAGCGGGCCGATAGAGGGGCTTGCCGACGTCGAGACTTCGATCACTCGCCGCTACCTGTTCGCAGAGCCGCTCCGCAGTGAGCGCACACCGCGCGATCCCAAGGCATGGCTACGCCTGGAAGGGATCAGGCGGAACAATCTCCATGGTCTCGACGTCGAGTTTCCCATCGGCTGCTTCACCGCTGTCACCGGCGTTTCGGGATCGGGCAAATCCAGTCTTCTCAGTCAGGCGCTGCCCGAGCTCGTCACGGAACACCTCGGCGGCTCCCCCTTGGCCGAGGAGGAGGATATCGATCCGCTGCTCGATGTTGCGCAGAACGACACTGAAGGACGCATTGTCGCAGGCATGGAGCATGTTCGCAGGCTGGTGCGGGTCGATCAGAAACCGATCGGCCGCACGCCGCGCTCGAACCTATCCACCTACAGCGGCATGTTCGACCATGTGCGACGGATCTTCGCTGATACGCCGCTCGCCCGCCGGCGGCACTACAGCCCGGGAAGGTTCTCGTTCAACGTCGCGCAAGGCCGCTGCCCTGTGTGCGAGGGCGAGGGATACGTCATGGTGGAGCTGCTGTTCCTGCCGAGCGTTTTTGCCCCGTGCTCGACCTGTCATGGCTCTCGCTACAACCCGCAAACGCTCGAAGTCGAATGGAACGGGCGCAATATCGCCCAGGTGCTCGAACTGACGGTCGACGATGCGTGCGATTTCTTCGCTGGCGAGGCATCTGTGATGCGCTCCCTCGACGTGTTGCGGGAGATCGGTCTTGGCTATCTGCGGCTCGGTCAGCCGGCGACCGAGCTGTCTGGCGGGGAGGCGCAGCGCATCAAGCTGGCGACTGAACTGCAACGCGCTCAACGCGGCAACACGATCTACATCCTCGACGAGCCAACTTCGGGGCTTCACCCCTCCGATGGCGACCGGCTGATGCAACACCTGCAGGGCCTCGTAGACGCCGGCAATACCGTCGTAATCGTCGAACATGACATGCGCGCCATCACACAGGCGGACTGGATCATCGACCTGGGACCGGGGGCCGGGGAAGATGGAGGCCGTATCGTTGCCAGCGGCGTCCCTGGCGTCGTTGCGGAAGCGGAAGGCAGTCTCACCGCCCGCTATCTCAAGGCGGCGCTGTAGGTCGTAAATCTGGCCGAACGCACGTTCGATCAGGTGCATCTCGACCACACGTTGGAATGGGTCTAATCTGTAAGCGGGAGCCGGCGATGTGCCACCGCGGTTGACGCGGGGTTTTCTGAATGATTGAGCCAAAACAGCCGAATAACGCGCCAAATTGATGTGCTCAAGAATCTCCCGCGAACTAATGGTGCCGTCACGTCGCGACACATCAACGGCGCCTTATCGTTAAATTCAGAGATGTGATAAGTGCAGAAGACAAGGTCATCCACTATCGCGGATGACCTGCCATATTCATTTATTCATTTCCTGATACGGCCGGGCCACCCATTCCGGATAGAAACACGAACCTTACCCTGCAGTCAAACGGCAGCTTAGGGTGCCGACCGCTCCGCTATTTCGCGGCCAGCAGGGTGAACTTGTGAATTTGCGGCGGTTCAGAAAACAGTTCTTCTGCCTTGTCCATCAGTGCGGCGGCAACCTTGCCGTCAAGGTGGGCCTGCCGATCCTCCTCTGTGTCGAACGTATCGAAGATCGCGTACGCACCGGGACCTTCCTCGATCGCATACCAGGTCAGAGTGCCCGCCTCAGCTTGAACGAGCGGCAATGCCGAGGTCAGGAAATTGGCGACATCACGCTCTTTTCCGGGCTTGGCCTTCAGTGGTACATACAGGGCAAGTTTGGGCATAAATGACTCCTCAAGTGAAACCGACAGGCATTATTCGGCAAAGTAACGGAAGAGCGGGCCGGTACGTTCCCCATGAGGCGGAGCACACGCGGCCCCGCCTCCTCGTCGAAATCAGAACTGCTGTGCGGTCGGCCGGATGACGATCGCGTTGACGTCGACGTCATCAGGTTGTTCGACAGCGAACGCGATAGCACGCGCCACCGACGCCGCAGGGATGGCCTGCTTGTAGAAGTCGAGTACCGTCTCGGCAGCCGTGCCCGACGTCGTGAACTTCAGGTCGCTTTCGACGGCTCCGGGCTCGATAGACGTGACACGGACCTTTTCGCCCACCTCCTGGCGAAGGCCCTCGCTGATCGCGCTGACGGCGAACTTGGTGCCGGAGTAGACCGTGCCGCCTGGTGCGAAGACCTTGATGCCCGCAACCGAGCTCAGGTTGATGATGTGGCCGCTGCCCTGCTCGAGAAAGCCGGGAAGGGCCGCTGCGATGCCGTAAAGCGTACCCTTCAGATTGACGTCGATCATCTGGTCCCACTCGTCGGTGTTGACCTCGGCCATCGGACGGATCGGCATCAGCCCGGCGTTGTTGACCAGCACGTCGAGGCGACCGAAGTCGGCGATGATCGCGGCGACGACGGACTGGATTGCCGACTTGTCGGTGACGTCGAGCGCGTAGCTACGTGCCGTGCCGCCGCTTGAGGCGATGTCCGCGACGACCTCGTCGAGCCTGTCCTTGCGACGGGCGGCGATGGCCACCTTGGCGCCGCGTTCAGCGAGAAGCCGCGCGGTTTCCGCGCCGATACCGGTGCTGCCGCCGGTGATGAGAACAACCTTGCCTTCGATACCTTTGGTCATGACTGTGTTTCCTTGATTTCAGATGTTGATTTTCCGCTGGATCGCGGCCCCGCGCCAGCGGTAGCCGCCGCGTGGATAAACGAGGCCCATAAGGCTCAGGCGAAGCGCAGGTGCCAACAGGCCGATCATCCGCAGCTCCTCTATGTAGAACGGTTGTGCCAGCAGCGCCGACCCCACCCATGCTTTAAACTTGCCCATGGCAGCACCCTTAGGTCGCGGAGACGGGGTTGAGGACGAACGCGCCGCGCTCGGCCAGATCGCCGATCTGAGAGAGGTAGTTCTGGAAGTGGGGCGTCGCGCGATGGGCGGCAACCGCATCCGCGTCCGCGTACAGTTCATCGAGGACGAAGCGGTTCGGATCGCTCTGGTCCTGCCAAAGATCGTAGCGCAAATTGCCCGGCTCGGCACGGCTCGGCTTTAACATGGCGTCGAGCAGAGCGTGCAGGCGGTCGACGGTATCCGCACGGGCGGTGAGCACGGCGACGATCTTCACGTTGGCTGTCATGGCACCGTTCCTTGTAATGGTTATATGCGAAGCGGGGCGCATCCTGAGCGCCCCGCCCGTCATCCTGGTACTCACGCAGCGGCGCGATCGAGGGCTTCGATCAAAGCGTCGGCCATGGCCTGGTCCGACGCCGGATTCTGACCCGTGATCAGCTCCCGGTCCACGACGACATTCGAAGCGAAGTTCTTGTCAGTGACCGAGACTACGCCACCGGCCGAGCGCAGCGCCTTTTCCATGTCGAAGAAGAGCTCGCCCTTCAGCACTTGCTCCTCAGCGATCTTCTCCTCGCTCGCCGAGAAGACGGTCATGCGGTAGCCCGAGTAGATCCAGTCTCGCGCCAGGTCGGCCGCCCCAGCGTCATCGCCATCCTCCAGTGCCTTGCGGAAGGCCGGAGCATCGTCGAGCGTAGCGACAACGGCTACCGGTCCGTGGCAGAGGAGCGCAGTCGGCTTGGCCGCCGTGTGAAAGTGACGGAGGATCGTGCCCGCGTCGTGGTCCTGCATCAGGTCGACGACGGGAGCGTGGCCGCCCGGCACGAACACTCCGACGAAGCCGTCCAGGCCGCCCTCGACGACAGAGCGCAAGCTGCGGACGTCGTTCATCGCCGGGTGGCTGGCAAAAAAGTCCTTGGCTCGCTGGAATGCCGTCTCATCGCCACCAAAATGATCAACCGAAACGGAGACGGCGTCGATGTGCGGCTTGGCCCCATTGGGCGTGGCGAGAACGATATCATAGCCGGCGTCGAGCAGAGCCAGCGCGGGGACCGCCGTCTCGTTGAGATACTGACCGACCGTCGCGGTACCGCCGCCACGCAGATCGATCTGCGTCGCGTTCGATCCAAGAACGAGAACCTGTCCCTTGCTCATCTGAACCTCCATGTTCGCGGCGTCCGTCGCCGATGAATGGGAAATGGGCGTTGTTGACATATTCCAGAAGTTTATCTTTTTGATTTCAGATATAACGCTAACAGGATGACTGCATGCGCTACGATCTGAACCTGCTGCCGATCTTCGTCGCGTTGATGGAGGAGCGCAGCGTCACGCGGGCCGCCGAGCGCATGGGCATGACACAGCCCGCCCTGTCTAACGCCCTATCGCGTCTACGACTGATGCTTCAGGACCAACTGTTCGTCCGCGAGCGCTACGGCATCCAGCCGACCCCGATCGCGCTTGAACTCTCGCCGCTGATCGCCGAGGCACTCGCGCAGCTTGACGACGCGGTCCTCGGTCAGCAGGCCTTCGATCCCGCACAGGCCGAACGGCTCTTCACCATCGCGCCGAACGGCTATGTCGAGTTCGTCCTGGTCCCCGCTGTCGTGGCGCGCCTGGAGAAGGTCGCGCCCGGCATCAAGCTCCGCCTGACGCCCTACGGCAACGATCTTGTGGAAACAGGCGTCGTGTCGGGCACGACGGCGCTCGTGCTGGGCCGCATCGTCGATCCGCCCGACAACCTCGTCGTCCAGCACTTGATGGACGAAGGGCTCGGCTGCGCCGTCCGCGCCGACCATCCGGGCGTCGGCGATGCCATGACGCGCGAGCAGTTCGAGGCGATGAAGCACGTCAACATCGTGCCGCCCGGACGGATGCGCGCCGGGCTGTTCCAGGCGCTGGCGCAACAGCAGCTGAAGCGCGACGTCGCAATCTCCGTGACAAACTTCTTCGCGGTAGCCGAGATGGTGGCGGTGACCGACTATTGCGCCACCTTGCCCTCGCTCATCTGCAGGCGGCTGATGCACGACCCCCGGCTGAAGATCCTGCCGGCTCCGGTCGACCTTGGCAGCTTTCCCGTGGAAATGGCTTGGCACGTCCGCTATCGGCATGATCCCGCACACCGCTGGCTACGGGCTCTGATCGGCGCGGTCATCACCGACCTCACGGGGAAGACGGCAGCGGCAGCCACGCCGTCGCCAGCCTGAGGACGATGTCGAACCGCGACGTCGCTTGTGCGTATCCCGTAGGTGACAAAGTTCGCTATACAGCCCCTGACGATAGGATTTATCATGCGCGCAATCGGCTACCAGCAGCCCGGAACGATCGATCGCACGGAAGCTCTCGTCGATATCGAACTTCCCGATCCCAACGCTACAGGCCGTGATCTCCTCGTCGAGGTCAAGGCTGTCTCGGTAAACCCGGTTGACACGAAGGTGCGCGCTGGCTCGGGTTCGATCCACGGTGATTGGCGTGTCTTGGGTTGGGATGCCGCCGGTGTCGTTCGCGCTGTTGGCCCTGAAGTGCGCGGCTTCGAACCGGGCGACGAGGTGTTCTACGCGGGCAGCATCGGCCGCGAAGGCACCAACGCCGAGTTGCACCTGGTCGACGAGCGCATTGTCGGGAAGAAGCCGGCCAGCCTCGATTGGGCAGAGGCAGCGGCGTTGCCGCTGACGGCGATCACTGCGTGGGAGGCCCTCTTCGAGCGATTGTCCGTGCGTACTCCTGTAGCCGGTGCAGCACATGCGCTGTTGATTGTCGGGGGTGCCGGCGGGGTAGGCTCGATGGCAATCCAGCTTGCTCGCCAAGTGCCCGAGTTGATCGTCATTGCGACAGCCTCGCGCCCTGAAACGCAGGCCTGGGTGGCCGAGCTCGGTGCGCACCATGTCATCGATCATCGCCAGCCGCTGGCTCGGCAAGTGGCGAATTTGGGCATCGGCGCGCCGGCTTTCGTCTTCTCGACCACGCACACCGACGAGCATATCGAGCAGATCGCCGAGCTGATCGCCCCGCAGGGACGTTTTGCGCTCATCGACGACCCCAAGACGCTTGATGTCGTACCGTTCAAACGCAAGTCGGTGTCGACCCACTGGGAGTTTATGTTCACCCGGTCCATGTTCGAGACCGCTGATATGGAAACGCAGGGTCAGATCCTGTCGGCCATCGCCAGCCTCGTGGACGCCGGCGAGGTGCGCACCACCCTCACCGAACGGTTCTCCCCCATCAACGCCGCGAACCTCAAGCGTGCGCACCAGGCGCTTGAGAGCACTACCGCACGCGGCAAGATCGTCATCGAGGGTTGGCAGTGATGCGGTTCACGCTCACCCGCAACGTCCGCCGTGCCCGCGGCCCCCGCTGCACCAACTGAAAGGGACCAAGCCTCGGCGTTATCGATGCCAGCCATGTGCGGTGCTTTCGCTGGGTCACTGATATCTACAATCATAAAAGACCGTGATGTTTTGAGATAGCAGACGCGGTGCTCGGGTGAAAACTCGGGACGTCTGCTAGCTCGGCCTCTCACCAATCGGTGCCAAGAGCGGGGAGTGCTTCGGCTAAGAAGTCAATCCACGCCCGCGTCTTGGCGGCGGGGCGCCGCGTCGGGTGTGTGATGGCATATGCCGCTCCCAGCATCATAGGCGGCTCGTCCAGCTCAAGCTCGCTCAATTGGCCGGCGCGAAGCGCCTCTGCCGCAATAAAGCGTGGCCCATAGACCAGCCCTTGGCCCGCGATGGCAGCGCGAACCAAGGCCTCGCCATTGTCGGAACACATCGATCCTGAGATCGGCACCTTGATCGTCCCGTCTTTGCCGAACGCCCACGATGTCGTTCCTGCAAGCGACGCGTTGGTGTGGCCCAGACAATCGTGATCGCCGAGATCGGCCAGGCGGGTTGGCGTTCCCCGCCTCGCCAAATAAGAGGGGGCGGCACACAACACGACGCGCATCGCCACGAGCTTGCGGGCAACAAGCGCACTGTTGGCGAGGCGCCCGATCCGTACGGCGACATCCCAACGTTCTTCCAGCAGGTCGACGTAACGATCGTTGAAGCCCAGTTCGATCGTCACCTCGGGATGACGTGCGGAGAAAGCAGGGATGAGTGAGGCAAGTTGCAGAACGCCGAAGGTGGCCGGCGCACTGACGCGCAGCAGCCCCTGCGCGGTGATCGACCGCGACGATGCCTCCGCCTCGGCTTCGCCGATCTCCATCAGAATACGTTCGGCTTTCTCGAAATAGTCAGCGCCCGCCTCGGTGAGCGAAAGTCGACGGGTCGACCGCTGCACCAGCGTGGTGCCAAGCCGCGCTTCAAGAGCATCCAGGTGCTTGGCCGCCATCGCAGGCGACATGTGCAGATCGCGTGCGGCAGCAGAGATGCCACCGAGCCTGATCGCCCGCACGAACACGTCCATACCCGTCAACCGATCCGCCATGACTTCCTACCCGTGGTTGAAGCTGATCCTTCTACGCGAGCGATTATCATTGCGCGATATCGGGCACATATTCCGGTCGAAAGATCGAACGATGATCCAGGCCGCCTCCGTGGCGCCTGCACCGGAGTGTATGACCATGAGCGTCCAGCCCACCTACTTCATCCCGCATGGCGGCGGCCCCTGCTTCTTCATGGAGGATCCGCGCGGCGTGTGGAGCGGTATGGAAGCGTTCCTGCGCAGCCTGCCGAACTCGCTTGCCGAGAAGCCCAAGGCTATCCTCGTCGTCTCGGGACATTGGGAAACGGACGGCTTTGCCTTGACCGGCGCCGAACGGCCCGAGCTGATCTACGACTATTACAACTTCCCGCCCCATACCTATCAGCTGCGCTACGACGTACCAGGCTCGCCCGCGCTCGCCGCCCGTGCCGCGGCCCTGCTCAAGGATGCGGGCATCCCCTCGTCTGTCGACGCGACACGGGGCCTGGATCACGGCGTGTTCGTGCCCCTCAAGGTGGCCTTTCCGGATGCCGACATTCCGCTGATCGAAATGTCCGTCGAGCGGGGGCTGAACCCGGCCCTCCATGTCGCTGCCGGGCGCGCCCTCGCGCCGCTGCGTGAGGAAGGTGTGCTGATCCTGGGTTCGGGCATGAGCTTCCACAACATGCGCGCCTATGGCGACCCGCGCTCGACGCCCGGCTCGCAGGCGTTCGACCAGTGGCTGGCCGAGAGCATGGAACTGGATGGTGCGCAGCGAGCCGAGCGTCTGGCGCATTGGGCCGATGCGCCATCGGCGCGGTTCGCCCATCCACCCGCCAAGGAGGAGCATCTGCTGCCCCTGATGGTCGCGGCCGGCGCGGCCGAAGGCGAAGGCGCCCGGGTCTATGCCGAGGAAGTGCTGTCGACCGCCATCTCGGGTTTCCGTTTCAACTGATCTCACCGCGTCACTGAAGGAGAATTGTCATGACCATCGGCGTCACCGGCGCGACCGGCCAGCTTGGCCGCCTCGTCATCGAAAGCCTGAAGCGCAAGTCGACCGACGAGCCGATCGTGGCGCTGGTGCGCTCGCCCGAAAAGGCCAGCGACCTAGGTGTCGAGGCACGCGCGTTCGATTACGCGCAGCCTGAGACGCTCGCTCCGGCACTAACCGGGATCGACACGTTGCTCCTGATCTCGTCGAGCGAAGTCGGGCAGCGCGAGCCGCAGCACCGCAACGTCATCGAAGCCGCCACGAAGGCAGGCATCAAGCGTATCGTCTACACCAGCCTGCTGCACGCCGACCGCTCGCCGATCAGCCTGGGCGAGGAGCACCGTGCGACCGAAGCGCTGCTGGCGTCCTCCGGTATCCCGACGACCCTCCTGCGCAATGGCTGGTACACCGAGAACTACACCGGCTCGATTCCCGCAGCCCTGGAGAATGGCGCGCTCGTCGGCAGCGCTGGCGAGGGACGTCTGTCGCTCGCGACCCGCGCCGATTATGCCCAAGCCGCAGCCATCGTGCTGACCAGCGATGGCCATGAGGGCAAGACCTATGAGCTGGCCGGTGACGACGCGGTGACGCTCGCCGACCTTGCCGCCGAGATCTCGCGCCAGACGGGTCGCGACATCCCGTACCGTGATCTGCCGCAGGCAGATTATGCCGCGATCCTGAAGCAGGTCGGCCTGCCCGACGGCTTCGCCGAAGGGCTTGCCGCGTGGGACGTCGATGCCTCGAAGGGCGCGTTGTTCGATGACGGCCATCAGCTCTCGAAGCTGATCGGGCGTTCGACGACATCGCTGGCCGACGCCGTGCGGGCGCAACTCGCCGCGCAGGGCTGACGTTACGCAATCCCGAGCCCGCCATACACCTTCTTCCAGCGATAGAACGTCTGCTCCGACAAGCCCATCCAGCGGATGACCTCTGCCACAGGCGTGCCCGTCTCCGCCTGCTTCACCGCAAACGCGATCTGCTCTTCCGTGTACTTCGACTTCTTCATGTCCCAGCTCCTTGCCCGTAGGCTTCAAAGGGCCGGAAAACTCTCACTCAACATGGATGAAAAAACAGGGAGGACGTCAGAGCGGACGAGCGGATCGCTAGAGCAGCACGGCTGCGGATGCCCGTGGAACGCGCGGTGGCGTTGATCCATGCGGCCGGGGTCGGCGCGGTGACGACATTGCTCGCAATCCCCGAGGAGGAACGCGACCCTCAGCTATCGTCCGTAATACGAGACAGCGTGATCGCATCTATCATCACCAACCCGCCTGACCAAGACCAAGCCGATCTGGTGTAGTTGGCGGTAGGGCTTCGCGCCCACCTTGGTAGCGCCGAGGTGCTTACGCCGGGCGAATGCCTGTTGCTGAACGAATTACTCGACCGGCTCGCCAAACCTCGCAAGGATTGAGGGCATCGCGTAAACAAAGGATGATCGGGACGACTGACGGCAGAACGGAACGCTGGACGGCAAGGAGGGCGCTGTTTCACGAAATGTGTTCCCGATTGCCTTCTCCCTAAACTGGCCATTGGTAACGGAGAAACGGGAATCCCAATGCGCGCGCCAGAAAAACGACCGGTTTTCTGGCGGTATCGATTTTTGCCTCAACGACGCCTCCTAGAGATCGGAAAACCCGTTGCGGAAACCACCGGCATATTGCAGGGTGGTTGATATCTTTTCTGGCGAGGTAATGATGCTCATCGGATATGTGAGGGTGTCCAAAGCTGATGGATCGCAGACGCTGGCGCCGCAGCGCGACGCACTGCTCGCGGCCGGCGTCGATGCCTCGCGTATTTATGAAGACCTCGCTTCGGGCCGCCACGATGCGCGTCCCGGTTTGGCTGCCTGCCTAAAGGCGTTGCAGCCTGGCAATACACTGGTCCTTTGGAAACTGGATCGTCTCGGGCGCGACCTCCGGCATCTGGTCATCACTGCCGAGGCGCTGCGTGAGCGTGGCATCGGGTTGAAGGTGCTGACGGGTGCCGGCGCGCAGATCGACACCACCACCGCCAACGGTCGCCTCGCTTTCGGCATCTTCGCCGCCTTTGCCGAGTTCGAACGTGAGTTGATCGCCGAGCGCACACAGGCCGGCCTTGCTGCGGCACGCGCCCGGGGGCGGATGGGCGGACGACCTCGCAAGATGGATAAGGCGACGCTGGCGATGGCGATGGCCGCAATGTCCGACCGCAACGCGATTGCAGCCGATGTCGCGCGGCGCCTTGGGATGACGACCACGACGCTCTATATGTACGTGAACGGTGACGGCACGCCTAAAGCGCCGGGCCAGGCGCTGCTTGACGGTGTGCCGTACCGCAAAGAACGACTGTGCGCCGCGTGATGAACCACGCCGCGCCTCAACGATCAGGCATATCGCCGAGCGGGCGCGACGATCACGTCATGTTCGATGGACCGGGCGGAGATTGCAGCCGGGGTCATGGCCGCGGGAATACACCTTCCCCGGCGCGGCTTGCCTGTGAGCCGCTGTGGTCGCGCCAGGATCATCAGGTTCATCACCGCCGCGCCGATCAGAAACTCTTCTTCCGCTCCGCGGATGCCGCGCAGGTGAAGGCGTCTCATGCCATGCTTGCCTTTGGCGTCGGCGAAGAACCGTTCGACCCCGCGCCGCAACCGCATCGAACGTTTGTAAAGCCCGGTTTCCATCTCGGCTCGAGCAAGATCGCGAACGTCCTCATCGTCCAGTCGGACCAGGGTACGACGCCGCGCCGTCGTGCATTTCTTTCGAAGCACGCACGCCTCGCAGTCACGCGCATCGGCAGCATAACGGTGTACGCCGGTGGGCAGGTGAAATGCGTGGTGCCGGAGGAGCCTACCGTTCGGACAGGTAAAGCTGTCGGTGTCACGATCATAGCTGAAGGCCGTTCGCGGCAGCTTGCCCTTGGCCTGCTGCGTCCGGTCGATCACGGGGATGTGTGGGATCGCGCCGTGGTTCCGGACGAAGCCGAGGAAACCGGCGCTGCCGTAGGCCTTATCGGCCGCAACCCGCTTGGGGTGGAAGTCGAACCGATCTGCCGACCTCTCGAGCATGACGCGGCCGGCATCAACCTCCTCCGCGAAACGAGCCGGCGTCGCCTCGACATCAAGCGCAACGCCACTTGGGGTGTCGACCAGCGCGTTGAGGGCGTAGCCGAACCGGCCCCGCACCGTTCGCGCCGACCAGGCCGCGGCAGGATCTGTTCGAGAGACGCCTTGGCAGCTTTTCGAGCGCGCCATTTCCCAAACGGCATCTTCGGTGTCTTGCACCCATTCCCGAACCGCGCGCGATGCGTTGGCGACATACGGCAGGTAGCCAGGAACGGTCTTACGCTGCCAGCTTGCATCAGCCGCTATAAACGACGCGTCGATGGCGGCGTCTTTTCCTCCGACCAGCCCTTCGTCGATGCAGCGTCGAACTGTGCTGTTGAACAGGGTTCGAAAGACGCCTGCCTCGCGGAAGCGACCATGCCGGTTTTTGCTGAACGTCGAATGGTGCGGAACCCTGTCTCCCGGCGTGAGGCGGCAGAACCAGCGGTAAGCCAGATTGTAGCGCAGCTCCTCGCACAGGCGCCGCTCGGACGCGATCGCGTAGATGCGGCCAATCAGAGTCATGCGGATCAGCAGTTCGGGATCGATCGATGGTCGCCCTCGTGTGCTGTAATGCCCAGCCAGTGCTTGCCTCAGCTCGCTCGTGTCGAGACATCTATCAATGCGACGCAGCAGGTGGTCTGCGGGCAACATGGCTTCTATGGTGCGGCGGGACGCCCCTTCCCGCCCACCGCGACAGGTTGGTCCCATCATGGCGGCGCTCCTCTCGGCAGGGGTGAAACGAAGGAGCAACCCGGCATGTCCGGCATTTTTCAACAGGCCCGGTCGGTTTTGACGCCAGCCCGGTATCCCAGCTTTTCCGTGAATTGCGAAGTGTTAGAAGCATGTGTCAGACCTAACGCCTGCACCGAGGCAATCCTGAGTTCTCGACCGACGCGTTGCGCGTCCTTGGCTTTGCGGTACATGGAGTTGGATCGGACCGAAGCGCTGAACGGCTCATTCCCAGCCACGACAAGCATCGTTGTGGTCGTGCCCACGGATGACATCACCAAACCGCCGGCTGCGGCGATCCTATGCGCGAGCGCGCCGTCGCGAGCCTCGCCCAGAATTGCGACCCGCTCTCCCCTCAACGGTCCGTCCGGTGCGGCTCGCGGCGCCGGCCCCGGTCGGCGAGGCGGTGCCAGCCAGTCGGCCAGCGACAGGCCAGTGTGGTCGATCGCTTTGACAACCACCCAGCCTGCCGCGCGCGCATCGCTGAGCGCATCATGATGGCGGTGCGGGATGCCGAGGTAACGGGCAAGCCCGCCCAACTTGTGGTTCGCCAGATCCGGCCAAGTCCGCTTCGCGACGCGAACGCTGTCCAGCCATGTGGTCTCGATGATTGCTCGGTCATGGACGCGGCATGCGGCGGCGAGCGCTCCCTTGTCGAAATAGGAGTGCGCAATGGTGGTCCGGCCTGAGAGGTAGCGGTTTATCTCCGCATGAACGTGCGCGAAAGTCGGCTGCCCGACGACGTGGTGCGCGGCGATGCCGTGGATGCGCGTGTTGCCGGCGTGAAACTCGTCGCATGGATCGAGCAGCGTTTCATAGCTGAAGAGTTCCTGGCCGTGGCGGAAGCCGACGATGCCGACTTGGCAGATGCTGCTCACCCGCGAGCAGGCCGTCTCGACGTCGATCACCACGAAGTCGGGGTCGTTGCGTGAAGGGGCTAGCTCAGAGGGCGATCGCATGGCGACCGACATAGCCGACCGAAGGGCTGACGCTATGGGTAGTGGGGTAGATCAGAACGTCTAGCGGCCGACGTCGAGACTGGCGGCTGCGGCCTCAATCCGGAAAGCAACGCCGCTGGTGATCACAGCGCCACTCGCTCGCGAGTTGCCCCCCTCTCGTAGGCTGTGCGCCTAAGCACGTCGTTCCAGTCGTAGCCCGGCCGTCGTGGCCGCTCCGCCTCGATGGATTGAAGGTCGGTGAATGCCTCTCGGGCCAGCGCCTCCGCCCTGCGGCCGCCCGCATCATTGTCGAGGAACAGGACGAGGTCAGTCACCTCCACGGGCAGGCGAACGTGCCTAAACCGCTCGGTACCGAGCGTCGCCCAACACGGGATGTCGAATAGGAGAGAGGCAGACAATGCGGTCTCCAGGCCTTCGGCGAGCCCGAGCCGCGGGGCCACGCCGCCGATCCGCACGGCACCTCCGCCAAAGGCGCCGAGACCGCATTTCGGGTCCGGGAGGTCAGCAAGCTCGCCGGTGCGCCGGTCGAGGAAGGTGCGATGGACACCGACAACGCCGGAGTCGTCGCGGACCGCCGCTACAAGGGCCGGGCGGAATTGGGTCAGCGGCTTGGGGCCGTGCGGCACGTTCGGGTGGTAGCGGATCTCCAGTGAGGTCGTCTTAATCGAGCGGCCGAGAAGATATCGCTCGGCCGGGGTGCCCGAGATGATTCGCGCATCGGCCCATATCCGGGTCGCGGCGCGAGAGAGAATCGTCGCGGGGTCCGCGACGGAACTCGCGTCCGCGTCGGGAGTCGGGATGCGGCCCAGAAGCCCCTGCGCCTTCAACTCGGTGAGGATGTCGGCGGCGGCGCACCCCGCGAAGCAGTGCAGCAGCAACCGCGTCCGACCGGCCCGGATGCTCAGCGAAGGCGTCCCGTCCGCGTGCGCGGGGCAGCGACACATGCCGCCTTTGCGTATCCAGCGCCCGCCGAGGCGCTCCACGATGGTGCGTCCCTCATCGCTCAAGGTCATGCCGTTGATCGTCATATCCACCACTCATCTCCTTGCCCGCGGGCCCTCCCGAGCACCGCCGCCTCATCTCCCGTCCTTGGTTTTCGCTCTTCATCTGTTCCATATATGTTCCTACTCACGCCGGGAATATGCAGGTGATTGCGACGATGAACCCCGTTCGGATATTTGGGCGAGGCGTACTGCCGCTGGCGCTCCTCTGCGCGGCGCAAGCCGGATCTGCGGCTGCGCGCGAGCCCGACAGGGCCGGTGCCGCTGACCAGCTGGCGGAGCCGATCCCGGCGATGTTCACACTCGTCGAGCACCGCTGGACCGCCCGGCCTGCGTCGGTCGCGCTACTACGGGTCAATCCGCCGCAGGCATCGGCGAAGTCGACCTCGACGGGTTGGCTCAGGTCGATTGGGCGCGGCCGGGTGCTGCCCTGGGTGCGTGGCGCGGAGGGCCGACATCGTCTGCCCTTCGGGTTGCTCGACGCGCTGATCGCGACGGAGTCCGCTTATGTCGCGCACGCGGTCAGCCGGGCGGGTGCGGCAGGTCTGGCCCAGCTCATGCCCGCAACCGCGATCGAACTCGGCGTTCGCGACCGCTTCGACCCGTTCCAGAGCATCGAGGGCGGTGCGCGCTACCTCCGCCAGATGCTCGACCGGTTCGGCTCGGTGTCGCTGGCGCTTGCGGCCTATAACGCCGGCCCCGGCGCGGTGCTGAGGGCCGGAGGCATCCCCGCTAATCGCGAGACGCCCGGCTATGTCGGGCGCGTGATCGCGCGCTGGTCAGCCGCGATGCGGGAGCCGCTCTGATGCTGGCCGTCGAACGCCAGGGCCGGTCGGTTGTCGCGCGGCTGCGCAACACGCGGGTCGCTCGTGCGCGTGACCGAGGCCTGTTCCCGCCCATTTTCCTCGAGAGCCATAGGTGGCCCGTGAAAGCTCCCGTCCTTCAAGATCCCCGCGTCGCTCTCGATGAACTAATCCGTGAGACCAGGACCGACTACACCGCGATCTCGCGGATGATCCGACGTAACCCGTCCTACATCCAGCAGTACATCAAGCGTGGGACGCCCAAGCGGCTGGAGGAGCAGGATCGCCGCGTGATCTCGGCCTTCTTCGGCGTGCCCGAGACGATCCTGGGCGCGAGCCTGGACGACGACGCGCACAAGCCGTTCCGGAAGGTGCCGCGGCTCGACGTTCGGGCGTCGGCCGGCTTGGGGACCGTCGCGTCGTTGGAGCTTCTGTCCGAGACGTTCGGGTTCAGCGAACGCTGGCTGCGTGATCTCGCCCAAGGCAATCCGGACGGCTTGTCGCTCATCAAGGTTAAGGGCGACTCCATGGAGACGACCTTGAGCGACGGTGACGATATCATGGTCAATCGCAACGACGGTGCCGCTCGCCTGCGCGACGGCATCTACGTGTTGCGGCTCGAGGACGATCTCCTGGTCAAGCGTGTCGCGCGCGGGCCTGTCCGCAACAGGATCACGATCAAGAGCGATAACCCAGCCTACCCGACCTGGACCGATGTCGATGTCTCGACAGTGTCGATCATCGGCCGCGTCGTCTGGTTCTCGCGGCGGATGTGATCGGAATGACACCTTCCTCCGCGCCTTTGACGCGTACCCAGACTGACACGATCGCGACCTTGCGGGCCAAGGTGACGGCCGTGACCGAGCGTGTGATCGACCATGGTGTGCTCGCGTTCGGGGTGGACGCGCTCGATGATCGGCTTGCGGCCGGTGGATTGTCGGTAGGCGGTCTGCATGAGGTCACAGGCACATCCAGCTCGCTAGCCGACGATGCGGCCGCCACCCTGTTCATCGCCGGGATCGCGGCGCGTTTCGCGGTTGCGGCAAGCGGCCCGGTCCTGTGGGCCACCACCAAATTCGACCTGTACGCGCCTGGGCTTGAGCAGGCCGGGCTCACGTCTGCTCATGTAATCTTCGCCGAGCCGCGCGACGACGCCGAACTCCTGGCCGTGATCGAGGACGCGGTGCGTGACGGCTCGCCCGCAGCCGTGGTGGGCGAGGTACGCCGCCCGTCCATGACGGCGACGCGAAGGCTTCAGCTTGTCGCGGGCGAAGCGGGCGTTCCCGTGCTGCTGTTCCGCCGCTGGCACCGAGCCGGCGTCGACCCGCTGGCCGAGCAGTCGGCTGCCGCAACGCGCTGGCGCGTGGCCTGCGCCCCGTCGGGGCCGCTCGGCGTCCCAGGCGTTGGCCGGGCGTGCTGGCGCATCGAGCTCGCCCGCCAACGCGGCGGCGAGTCGTTCTCACTCATGTTGGAGGGCTGCGATGCGCAGGGTCGCCTCGCTGTTCCTGCCGCATCTCGCCGTCGAGCGACTGCGGCGGTTGGAACGGCCCAGCATCTCGCGGCCTGAGCCGCGGTACCGGTTCGAGCCGCCGGTCGACGACGATCCTGGCGAGTGCTCGGTCCCGCGCGGAGGAGGGTGGCGGCCCGGCGCGCGCTGGGCGCGCGACGGAGAGCGCACACGCGGCCAGGTCGCGGCGGAGGTTGCGTCGTTGCCTGCGCATCGCCAGCCAGCCATGCGCGAGCTTGGCCGGCGATCGGAAGCGGCCCCGCACCCATTCCGCCGCATGCCTGTTGAGGTCCCGAACGATGCACCGGTTATTCTCCCGGTCGCGTCAGTACGCCCGCTCGCGCTTATCGATGTGGTCGGTCGCCAGCAGCTCGTGGTCGCGGCCTGTCCTGTCGCCCAAAAGCTCGGCGTGAATGTCGGCATGGCCGCGACCCATGCGCGCGTGCTCGCGTCCGACCTAGACGTGCGCCCAGCCGATCCTGCAGCCGACGAGCACCTGCTCGCGCGGCTGACGCTCCGTGCCGTGCGCAGCTGGACTCCAATTGCGGCCGTGTCGCCGCCCGATGGACTATGGCTCGACCTGACCGGCGTCGACCACCTGTTCGGGGGCGAGCTGCGCCTGTCTCACCGTCTGGTCAGGTTCTGCGCGCGCGCTGGGTTCACCGCCCGGATTGCGGTCGCGGACACGCCGGGCGCCGCGCATGCGCTGGCCCGGCACGCGCCCGACCCGATCGCCGTAGTCCCACGCGGGGCAACGCTCGACGCACTCATGTCGCTGCCCTTGTCGGCGTTGCGGCTCGATCGCCAGGCGCTGACCGCGGCGAGGCGGTTCGGGTTCGATCGCGTCGGCGACCTCGTGC